>OHLJ01000273.1_pt1 | contig 34156 bp, 33 predicted proteins | sample 1568991 | NCBI WGS metagenome assembly OHLJ01 (sample SAMEA3879601, study PRJEB24766) | human gut metagenome | biome: human-associated habitat; feature: feces | place: USA | collected 1985/1987
CGTTTTTTGACGCAACTCTTTGATTTTTAAAAGCAATTTTCGGCCCGAACGATTTTGCGTTTTCATCCGTTTTATTATCCTCAAAGCCTTGGTTTTCCTCGTCTTGCGAGCCTTGGAAAAATTGGCTTCTTTTTTCGTAAAAATACGCTTTTTCAAACTCGCTGAACGGAAAATTCAGCTCATACGTCAATTCTCCTTCCGTTAATATCATTTCCTTAAAAACAAATTTTAACAACAGATGCTTCAGCTCAAGATTATCGGATTTGGCAAATACTCTTCCGGCCTGCGACGCAAGATTTATGAGATCTAATATCGTTGAAGTGAAGGCATTTCCCGTCTTTTCATAGGTTTTAATCTTCCTTCCCATACGGTCAATTTTGAGTTGGATTTCATTACGCTTGGTTTCAAACGTTTCTCGGTCAAGCTCTCCGTCCAAACGCAAATCAAACAAATTATCCAATTTTGCCTTCAATTTCTCCTGTTCCTGTCTCAGTTTTCCGATTTCCTGCTGACAGTATTGTTTTTCTGAAATTTCAGCATTTTTAATCTCTTCATACAACGGATTTATTAGAGAATCCGGTATTTTGATACGGTTTAGGACGGTTTCTATCGCACTTAAAACATCTTGTTCCGGGATGTATCGCCTCTGCCCGGTTTTTGTGTAACAAACCACCCACGAATAGTATTTTCTTCTCAGTTGATCTTCGCAGGGACAAACCCTTCCCGTTCTTCCACAGGTAATTAAACCTCTCAACACAAAAGGCTTTTGGCTGTATTTCAGCTCCGCGCCGTTATGATTGTTAAGGGCTTTTTGCTTTTGGCATTGCTCCCAAAGCTCTTGCGAAATCAGCGTCGGATAAACATGTTTGATAATTTCTCTTTTGGTTTTCATCTCGCCATAATAAAAGGGATTGTCCAATATATAGTAGATGCTGGAATTGACCAGTTTTTTGCCGGCTCTGGTTCTAAGTCCCATTAAATCGGCAAAATGCACGGCTTCCAATATGCTCATCTTACCGAGAGAATAAAGTTCAAATATTTGCTTGATGATACCGGCTTCCGGTTCTTTGGGGCGAATATTATGCTTTCCCCGCTCGTCAACATAATTTTCATACCCGAGCGGCGCAACGCCGCATCTTTCCCCGTTTTGGGTTTTCAACTCCGTAGAACGGCGGACATTCTCCGAAAGCTGCAAGACATAGGCTTTGGCGCCCATGACCGAGAAGTCCCAACGCATGATATCGGCCGAGGTGGATTTGCTGTTTTATATCATCTCTTCCCGATAAAAATGCAGCTCAATCTTGTCTTGGCGCATCAGTTCATCAAGAAGCACGCTTTCTTTGAAACTTCTTTGCACCCTGTCAACCGTATCGGCCACAATCGCTATGGTTTCCTTTTGTTTCTTGCAAAAATTTATCATCTCCATAAAACGCTTACGTTCGCCGCGGGTGGAACTTTCGATAATTTCAAAGCGTTTGATAACATCAAGCTCCCTTCTTTCGGCATATTCTTCCAAACGCTTACTTTGAGCGCGCAGGCTCAATCGCTCTTCCTGCATTTTGGTTGACACACGTGTCAGTATGACGGCTTTCATTTTCTTTAATCTCCTGTTTGATTGATAACATACACCTTGCAAAACCTGTCAGGTTGCGAACACCTTGTTTCAGTTCCTCCTCGGTTTTGGGGACGGACGCAATGTTTCTCAATGCTTCGGTTAAACTTATTGTCATTTTATCTTTCCCTTAATCGAACTCAATCTAATATATTGTTTTGTCCTGGTTTTATTGCAAAGGGGCTTATTTTTGATAAGCCCCGGACACTTTTAATTAAACCCGTTCAGAAATATATTGATTCTGTTCGTTTTGGCGAGCGGCTTCAGATTGTATGTACATTTCATGAAGCATCGGCTCAGCGGCGGCAAGCGTTCTCTGCCTTGCTTCCTCTACTTTTCGGGCATATTCTTCCTGTTTTTCTCTGGTTTTTTGCTCGCGTTCGGCTTTTTTCTTATTCTTCCGGCGCTCATTGGCTTCTTTTTTGCGCACCGCGGCATTATCAATCTCTTTGGCCAGAAAGTCGGTAATGTCCTCATTAAACTCGCCGGCCTCAACACTGTTGTAAAAATCAAACAAGAAGCTTATTTTCTGCTGAGTATCCAGCAAATCGAGCGAATAGCGGACAATGCGTTTGCCGCCCAGACGAAGCGTAAAAATTGAGTTCTTTTCCGTATCAATAATCAGCTTGTTCATCCGATTTTGCAAATTCCAGCTGTATTCCTTGAAGTTTCTGATATTATCGGTCAACAGTTTCAAAATCCGTTCTTTGGCCGTTTCCAAAGTCAGCTTGCCTTCGTCTTTTGAGGTTTCAATCTTAAAAGCGTTATATTTTTCCAAAAAGTTTTTCATTTTAATTTTCCTTTCAAAAGTAGGGTTTTCGTTAAAAAAAAGAGCATAATAATTCTGTATGGCACTTTGGTACTTCCTCCGAGCCATTGAGGTTAAATGTTTAATTTTATTAGAAAATCAGTTAATTATGGCAGTCTGTCACATAAACCACGTCATCGGCGGCAAAAGGACAGCGCTTTTCGGTTACGTAATAAAAATCTCCGGCCGCGGAAATAAAGGCATAAACACCGCGCGGGTCGGCAATGACATCTTTATAGCGTCTGATGCCTTTGATGACAAAGCTGTCAAAATGGGTTGATACTTTTTCATAGATTTTGTGATCATCTCCCAAAGCAAACCCATGCTGACGTAAAATGCCGTCCTGCTCATCAACGGTTCGGGCTTCATCAGTATCAATGCCTTCATCGGCGGCAAATGCTGCAAAATCGGCATAACGTGCAAGTTTCCAACATCCGTATTGATGAACCGCCTCGTCTGCCACCGGCATAAATCCCTGCAATTTCTCCAGTAATTCTTCCGGCGTAAAATCGGCGGTTTTGGCAACCAGTCGGTAATGCATGACTTTTCTCCTAGCAGGCAAACCGGGCAGCGTTGAGAAGATTTTTCAGGTTTTCGGCCTCTTTTTTGAAACGATATTTTTTCAGCAAAGAAGCGATAATATAAGTTAATATAGTCATTTTGTTTTCCTTTCGTTTTAATGGTTAAACTATGGCATTGCTGCCTGACATGGTTAGTATGAGAGAAAAACAAAATGCAAGTCAACAGATTGTTTTTCAAGGCTTTTTATGAAACTCGGTTTTAAATGTATTTAAATGGATATGTGTGGATATAGCGGGGTAAAAAGTTTTGCAGAATTTTGCTTAAAACCGGATAATTTTGTTTCAATCAACCAAAGAATCGCAGAATCGGCATGATTTTATTAAATGAAATTAAACTTGTTTGCGATTATCCTAGCAAAAAAGAAAGTAGGAAATTGTTGAGGACGCATGGTGCATTTTAATTTCAAACAGGGTCTTTTCCAGGCAAAAGGCGAGATTTTGCAATATATCGGTGAGGACGGGAAAGAGTATGTTCCATATGATTATATTGAAGAAGACATCGTGCCGGCCATCAACAACCTGATCCCCGGCAATGAAACATTACCAATCCAACGAGAGCTTAAAAACATTAAGGTATTTCTGCAAGGAAGTCTGGTCGGGCTTTGTTTTAAGGGTTTTGACTTCGGTGATGTGGTTGCGGCCGGTGCTTTATTCAGCGCGACCGGCTCGCCGTCGACCGTGACGGTCCGTCCGGCATCGTCGAGCGTTTTGTGTTTTATCGGCTGCCGGTTCGGCGTTAATGACGGAATTGATATTCCGCCGGCCGGTGTCGGATTTTATGACTGCGTGTTTGAAGAAGCTTACAATGTGCGCTTGCGAAGTGAAACACCGGATGCACCGATAGAATTCAACAATTGTGTTTTTAACGGCAGTCTGAACTTTGACGAGATAGACACCCGCATTCCGGTGGAAATTGACCGCTGCGTGTTTAATGAGAACAGCCGGCTCAATATGCGACATTTTAACGGCAGCGGTAACGTAGGTTTGTATCATCTGGAAATCAGAAACTGCCTGTTTAAGGGGATAGTGAATTTTGACGAAAGTATTGTTCCGGAAAAAAGTGTGTTGGAATATCTGACCTTTTTCCGCGAAGTCAGCTTTAAGGATACGCAATTTAAGCCGGAAGTCAAAATACAAAATTTAAGCTTTGCGCCGTTTATCACCCAGACGGCCAAGGACGGATTTAAGAGTTTTCTCAGCGCTTTGAACAAAAGCGGATATGCTAAGGAAGCCAAGTTTTACGAACAAAATGTCGGCGCGGACGGCATTGATGCCAAAATCAACAAGGACGAATTTGACATTGCCGCGCGTTCAAACTGGCTCAATATCAAGCAAACGGCAGCATTTTTAGGGATTTCATACGCCACCTTGCTTGCCATGCGCAAAGAAGACAAAGCCGACGGTATCCGCCGCATTCCCTACATCGGCGAAGGCAAAAGCTCCCGCTACTATCTCCCCCTCCTCGAAGCCTACAAAAGCAGGGATATGGATTTGGTTAATAAACTGGCAAAAGAAATCGAGGGGAAGTGAGAGGTTTTTATTGAATTAATATTAAAATATCTTGATTTTCAAACGATTGCTTGTAATCTTATATAAACATACATTCAACAGGCTAACAAATGACATTTAACGAAGATACTAGAGTTAAGATACCTGCAATCCTGACACTTACTAGGTTAGGATATCAATATATTTCTCTTAAAAACCGCACAGACATTGACCCTAAAACTAATATTTTCAAGGATATATTCTTTAATAATATTAGTAAACTTAACCCCAAGGCCGAAGTAACAGACATTCAGAAGTATTTTCAGAAAATACAACTAATCCTTGATAATGATGATTTAGGAAAAGAGTTTTATCAAAATCTAGTCAAACCGACAGATATTAAACTTATTGATTGGGAGCATATTGAAAATAATCAATTAAATGTGTGTACAGAACTGACCTATGGCCATAAAGACGAAGATAATTTCCGCCCAGATATCACATTGCTAATAAATGGTATTCCTTTGGCATTTATTGAAGTAAAAAAACCTAATAATCGCGAAGGTATCCTTGCCGAAAGAAAGAGAATTGAGGAACGTTTCAAAACTAGGAAGTTTCGTCGTTATATTAATATTTCTCAGATTCTACTCTTCTCAAATAACATGGAATATGAAGATGACGATGTAGAACCGATTCAAGGTGCATTTTATGCAACAGTTAGCAAAGGTAAAGTTTTTTTTAATCAATTTAAAGAAGAACCCAATAATAAAGCATGGCTTTTTGGGCAACTTAAAGATGAGAATGAGGAAGTTGAAAATGCTATTTTAAAAGATACTAATTATGCAGTAATGAAGGCTAGTAAAGAATTTGAGTTAAACAAAAGACCTGATAGGCCAACTAATAGAGGAATTATATCTTTATTTTCTCCTGCTAGAATTTATGATTTTTTGCATTTTGGAATAGCTTACGTAGAATATGATGATGAAGATGGCAAACATATATTGCAGAAGCATATCATGCGCTATCCCCAATTTTTTGCAAGCAAGGCAATTCAAAGGACTTTAGATAAGAATGTTAGAAAAGGTATTATATGGCATACACAAGGATCGGGAAAAACAGCTTTAGCTTATTTTAACGTTCATTGGCTAACAGATTACTTTTCTCGCAAGAACATAATTCCAAAGTTTTATTTTATAGTTGACCGTATAGACTTGAGAATTCAAGCAAAGACGGAATTCACTATTCGTGGGCTAGAAGTTCATGAAATTGAAAATAAAGAGGATTTTAAGAAGGATTTACAACGAAATTCTACCAGAAAGGGTAATAGTGGAAAGGCTGAAATCACAGTTGTAAACATTCATAAGTTTTCTGAAGATGCAAGAGCTACAACAAAGAGCGACTATAATGTTAATACCCAAAGAGTTTATTTTATTGATGAGGCACATAGAAGTTATAGTCCAACAGGGAGTTTTTTAGCTAACTTAATGCAATCAGACCCCAATGCTATAATTATATCACTAACAGGTACTCCGATTTTAGGTAAAGGCGAAAAAAGAATAGCGAGTAAAGAGATATTTGGTGATTATATACACAAATACTACTATAACCAATCTATTGCAGATGGTTACACCTTAAGACTAATAAGGGAAGAAATAGAAACAGAATATAAACTTCATTTAAAAAAGATTTTTGAAGAGCTTGAAATTCAAGAAGGTGATGCAAGAAAGAAACAAATACTTGCTCATAATAATTTCTGCACTCCTCTATTAGAGTACATCATACAGGATTTAAGGAAATCACGCATTCAACACGGTAATGATACTATTGGTGGAATGGTCGTTTGTGATAGCTCCGAACAAGCTGAAGTGCTATTTGCGTTATTCAAAAAGATATATGAAGGCAAAGCAAAAGATAAGCATACCCCAAACACATCAGCTCTTATACTGCACAATGAAGGAGATAAACAAAGCCGTAAAGACAATGTAAAGAGCTTCAAGAATGGTAAGATAGATATATTATTTGTTTATAATATGCTTTTAACTGGCTTTGATTCTCCACGATTGAAGAAATTATATCTCGGTCGTGTGATTAAGGAACATAATCTTTTGCAGACATTAACTCGTGTAAACAGACCTTATGAGAACTTTAGATATGGTTATGTCGTAGATTTTGCCGATATTAAAAAAGAATTTGATAAGACAAATCAAGCATATTGGAAAGAATTGCAGGCAGATTGGGGCGGAGATATAACTGGTTATGAAAAATTGTTCAAGTCCGCAAATGAGATTGAAAAAGATATTCAAGACATCAAAAACACTTTATGGGAATACGAAACAGACAATGCCGAAGTATTCCAACAGCAAATAAGTGAAATAAAAGATAAAGGTCTGCTTCAAAAAATAGCCAAAGCTCTCAAATTAGCATCAGAATTATACAATCTTATTAGGTTGAATGGTTATGATGACCTTATAGCAAAACTTGATTTCCAAAAATTCAGGAGATTGCTATCAGAGGTAGAAAACCGCATAGCTAAAATTAATCAAAGCGAGGCTCTAAAATCAGGACAAGATATAACTATGCTTCTTAATGAAGCATTAGAAGATTCAATATTTATTTTTAGAAAAACAGGTGAAAGCCAATTAGATTTAGCTGCAAATAGTTTCAAAGACGCACTACGTAAGACAAGGGAGGCCATGGAACGCTCTCCGGATAAAAAAGATCCAATTTGGGTTTCTCTAAAAGAAGAGATCGAGCGGTTACTAAGAAATAAGAATTGGGAAGAAGCCGATACAGATGAAATTGAACATGGCACAAAAATATTAGACCACATATATGCTCGTATTTCTGAATTAAATCGCAAAGCTCTTCTATTAGCAGCAAAATATGAAGGAGATTTGAAATATGTAAGGCTCCATCACGAATTTATTCGTATGGGGCTATCTCAAAATGAGCAAAAAGTATATAATATACTCATGCAGATAAAGCGAAATACGGATGAAACATTGTTGTTAAACGAAAACATTCTCGTCGGCAACGATGCTTATTTTGAAAGCTACATTCAGCAACAGGTAATTAAAACATTCAAATTAAATGCGATTAAACTGAATCCTGAAGTTGCAAAACTTATAAAATCAGCTATTGTCCGTGAATATATAACTGAACGTGAAGGTATTACAGAATGATAAACTATACACAGCAGACAAAAGAGCTTATTGATGAACTAAAAGCAATTTGTACAAGTAATGGTTTAGGTAATGATGGTAATGAATTCAAAATTATTACGCAAGTATTTCTATATAAATACCTAAATGATAAATTTATCTATGAAATCAAACAAACAGAATCAGTATTAGCTAACGCCACTAACATTGATAAAGAATTAGCAAAATATTCAGAAGATGACTATGAAATGTTATTGATGGGTTTGCATCCATCCGCTGCAAGACTTAAAAGAGAGCACTTTATATCATTTCTAGCCAATCACGCAAATGAAGACGATTTTCATAAGCGTTTTGACGATACTCTATTAGACATTGGCCGCTTTAATTCTGCCATATTCTCTATCAAAACAGATGGTGGAGCGCAAGTTGTGATGTTTGATGAATTATCGCAGTTCATAACAGACCCAAGTAAAAGAGATGGATTTTGCCGAGCGGTGGTAGACCGTTTAACTGAGTTCAGCTTTGAACATGTTTTTGATGCAGGATATGACTTCTTTTCCACAATATTTGAATATTTAATCAAGGATTACAATAAAGATGGTGGTGGAAAATATGCTGAATATTACACTCCACGCGCCGTTGCTCGTATTATGGCCGCCATTCTTGTTGAAGGCCAACCGAAAAATATAAAGATTTATGACCCTTCAGCTGGTTCTGGTACACTTTTGATGAGTCTAGCACATGCTATTGGTGACAACCGGTGCACCATATATTCGCAGGATATTTCACAAAAATCGTCGGGAATGTTGCGTTTAAATTTAGTTTTAAACAATTTGGTAAGCTCTATTCCTAATGTCATTCAAGGTAATACAATATTAACCCCTCGCCATTTTGATAAAGATGGTAATTTGATGAAATTTGACTATATTGTGTCAAATCCGCCATTTAAATTAGATTTTAGTGATTTTAGAGCCAATCTTGATACACCGGGAAATAATGAACGTTTCTTTGCAGGAATACCTGCTATACCAAATAAAGACAAAGATAAAATGGCAATTTATTTGCTCTTTATTCAGCATATTATGTTTTCCTTAGCAGATAACGGAAAAGCGGCTATTGTTGTTCCTACAGGGTTTATCACGGCACAAAGTGGTATAGAAAAGAAAATTCGCGAACGTTTGATAGAGAGACACTGGCTAAAAGGTGTCGTTTCTATGCCGTCCAATATATTTGCAAACACAGGGACAAACGTTTCTGTTCTTTTCTTGGATAAAACCAACCAAGATAAAGTAATTCTTGTTGATGCAAGCAAACTTGGTAAGAAAGTAAAAGATGGCAAAAACCAAAAGACATTGCTTTCAAAAGAAGAAGAACAAAAGATTATAGATGTTTTTCATAACAAAGAAGCAATAGATGATTTTTCTGCGGTCGTTAGCTATGATGAAATCAAAGAGAAAAACTATTCTTTCTCGGCTGGTCAGTATTTTGATATTAAAATTGAATACATTGACATTACAGCAGAAGAATTTAAGGCTAAAATGGATAGTTTTAAGGCTAATCTAAATGAATACTTCAAGCAATCCAAAGAGTTAGAAGAAGAAATTAACAAGCAACTAGGAAATTTGAAGTATGAGTAATTTATCAACTGCAGATAAAAAATACCTTGAAAATGCCTTGAGATTAGACTCTAGTCCAATCGTGCATTTTGATTTTTACTCATTTTTTAAGGAATTGGGAATTGATATTGATAATCCTAAGTATGCATCAGAAGGAACAACAAAAACTGCACTTATTAGAAAGTTTTGGAAGTTAGAAAATAATACGATTGTTGGTCGCTCAATTTTAGAATTGGCATCATTATTTAGAAATCAAGAATTAAGGGGTCCTATGTTTGTTAAATTTAGCACAGAAATTGAAAAAATAGGGCAAAAACTAATGATGTACGATGAAATTGATAATAAACCAGTGCAACAAAAAAAGCGCCGCAATAATAATGAGTTAAAAATAGAGCTAAGACCTGAAATATATAAGCATGTGAAACGTTTTATGGATAACGAAGACTATTTTCATGCAGTGGAAGAAGGATATAAGATCGTTAGGCATAAATTGCAGGAATTGACAGGTGAAGAACAAGCGCATAGAGCATTTGCTGAACAACATTATGAATCGCTATTTGGACATCAACCCCAAAATACCATAGAACGTGATTTTTTTGAAGGAATAAAATTTCTGAATATGGCAATACAAAATTTTCTCAATGAAAAGGCTCACGATATAGCTAAGCCTTTGAATAGAAATATAGCTATTCATTATCTTGCTCTAACAAGTTTAGCCTATGATTTGATTACAAGAAATGAATAGGTAATGGAGAATGATATGGACGATATTTCACAAACTTTATTAAATAAAATAACCGAAACAGAAAATCAGATTAAAGCTGAGGATTATGTGAATGATTCTGGTGTATATAATAAACTCATAGCAACGCTAAAAGCTTTGGAAAGCAGGATTAAGGTACAGAATCCGTTATTATTCAATATCCCCAATATAACAAATCCTATTCAGAATAATCTGAGCAACCTCTTTGCATATACAAAATCATTTAGTGATTCTAAAAATAGAAGCTATATAAACAATATCAATGATACATTAAATGCGATAATACCTGCAATAAACACACTTCCTATATCATTGAAGGGGGAAACGGCGACTAATCTAAATAAAATATTACAAGATTTTGAAAACAGTAATACAGTTATAATTGAACAACTTATAAAAGAAAAAGACTCACTTGAAACACAGCTTACAGAATTAAAAACACAAGTTGCGACATTAGAAAAGAGAATAGAAACCAAAAATACTGAATTGGATAATATTTCAAGTAACCAACAGAATCTGTTTTCAGCTGCCCAAGAAAAACGATTGAATGATTTTTCTGATAAAATAAAAGAGTTTGAAAAAACTTTTGAAAAACAAAAAACTGACCAATCAAATAATTATTCCACAACATTTGACAATTTGAAATCAGAGGCTGAAAACAAACTAAAATTAATGGAAGAGATTAAAGCTAAAATTGAACAAATATACAGTATTGTTGGACAGGAAGCAATTGTTGGTTCTCAAAAAGCATATGCGGATAAGGCAGGAATATTCGCCAATAGGTTATTCTTCACATCAATAACTCTAATGTTAGCATTCGCTGTGGTAGTTATTTGGCCAGTTATTGAAGCTACATGTAACAGCATAATCGTTTTTGACCCTTCTAAGACATTTTCTAATTTGAATTGGAATATTTTATTGTGTCGCTTGCCAATAGCAGCTTTGCTATTATTACCAGCTGTATATATGGCTAACGAATCAAAAAAACAAAGAGATAAGGAGAATAAATACAGGGAACTTGAAATCAAAATGGCCGCTATAGAACCATATTTCAACAATATATGTGAAAAATGTAAAGATGCTAATACACAGTTACCTGAAAAAGACGCTGTAAAGTTGGAATTAGCAAAACAATTGCTAATTCCAACAACAACTAGTTCAGATAAGAATGTTATAATACCAGCAGATGTTTCTGAACTAATTGAAAACATATTAAAGGTTGTATGCAAAAAATGAGTAAAATAAAAGCAATCATAATAGAGTTGTCCGAATTGGCTGAAGTTATTGCTGGACAGTCTCCAGAATCATCTTTCTATACAAAAAATAAAGGAACTCCTTTTTTGCAAGGAAACAGGACTTTCGGTGCAAAATATCCATCAATAGATACATACACCACAAAAGTTACAAAATTAGCAAATAAAGGTGATGTACTTATGAGTGTGCGTGCACCTGTTGGCGATGTTAATATTGCAAATAGTGATATTTGCATAGGAAGAGGATTAGCAAGCATAAGAGCAAAAAATAAAGACAACGATTTTATCTATTATGCGTTGAAGTACAATATGCCGAACTTACTTAGATATGGAAATGGTACAACATTTGCATCTGTAAATAGAGATGATATAGAGGCCTTTAAGGTAATAGTGCCAGCCAACCCAGAAGATAGAAAGAATGTTTCACATTTATTATCCTCTATTGATGAAAAGATAGAATTGAACAATAAAATAAACTCCGAATTAGAAAATATAGCGAAGACTTTATATGATTATTGGTTTGTGCAGTTTGATTTCCCTGACGAAAATAAACGACCGTATAAATCTTGGTTTAAGAGGATATTAAAAAGTATCCAAAACTTTGTCTTTTCAAACCTTCAACAAGGAGGTTTGAAATATGCGTCGATATAAGCTAAAAGAAATATCAAATATATATAATGGTTCTACACCTTCCACAAGCGATGCTTCCAATTACGATGGTGATATAATCTGGATTACTCCTAAAGACCTCTCAAATCAGAAAAGTAAATATGTTTCAAAAGGTGAACGAAATATAACAGAAAAAGGATATAAAAACTGTTCTACTACAATGCTTCCTAAAGGAACAATATTATTATCTAGCCGTGCTCCTATAGGCTTATTAGCTATTGCAAAAACAGAATTATGCACAAATCAAGGTTTCAAAAATATTGTTCCTCAAAAGGAATTGGTTGATAATAATTATCTATACTATTTGTTAAGACTTAAAATTAAAGAAATTGAAGCACTAGGTAGTGGAACTACTTTTAAAGAGGTATCCAAAACTAGTTTAGAAAATTATGAAATAGATATACATGATATAGCAGAACAGCAAAAAATATCTAATATATTAAATGCTATTGATGATAAGATTGCTCTAAATAATAAAATCAATCAAGAATTAGAGCAAATGGCTAAAACACTTTATGACTATTGGTTTGTTCAATTTGACTTTCCTGACGAGAAAGGACGACCGTATAAATCCGCCAATGGAAAGATGGTATATAATGAGGTCTTAAAGCGAGAAATTCCTGAAGGTTGGGAAGTGGGAACACTTCGCGATATTTGTAAAATTATAAGAGGTGTATCTTATGATAAAAAAGTCATATCTGATATGTATTTGAAAGAATTTACTCCTATTTTCAGAGCCAATAATATTGATAACGGTCACATTAATTATGATTCATTAGTATATGTACCGAATGATTTGATTAATAGTTCACAGATTATAAGAAAAAATGATGTAATTATGACAATGTCTAGTGGCAGCTTAAATCATTTAGGAAAAACCTATAAATCAAAGACGAATATGGACTGTTCATATGGTGCATTTTGCTCTAAAATTACTCCAACAGATAACTACAGACATTATCTTTCATCTTTTCTGTCTTCTCGATCATTTCAAATCTATATAAAAAATATGTGTTTGGGGACAAATATTAACAACCTAAACAATGACCATATATATAGTGCACCTATTTGTATTCCAAACACCTCGCTATTGGATAGCTTCAATAGCATAGCAGATACTATTTTTTCCGAAATAGGTAAAAATGAGCAAGAAAATATAGAACTGGTACAAGTTCGTGATTTCTTATTACCTTTGCTTATGAATGGACAAGTTAGTGTTCAGAACTAATTGTAACCTGTCCGTTCATCAATAACGGAAGCAAAAAGTCTCTAATAGTTTCAAGATAGTGATTTTCTTTAGCGTTGCATTGAATCTTTTCGAAAATATTTCTTACTGTATCATAAAAGGCATTTATTATATTTTGTGGAGGTATAGCTATCTTATAGGATTCAACAAAAGTATCAAACAATAGATTTTTAATACCTGTTGTTTTTCCTTCATAATTAAAAAATAAACCTGATTTATACAATCTTTCCCATTCCAAATAAAAGTTATATAAAGTGTTTTTATTGTTTAATGAAAGAGCCTTGCAGAAATTAGATGTAATGACATCATCATCAAATCTTTCCAGTACATGTTGGTTAATATATCCAATTCTTCCTGTAGATTGTGTTGGGCTACCTCCAGAAATTTCAATAACTAAATCACCTGAGGATAATATTTTTGATGAGTTTTTATTTAGAATAAAGCGAATTGGTGCTTTACAACTACTGTGTCCTGTGAGTGATGGAAAGTCAGCACCTCTTATACAATAGACCTTTTTTATGTAGTTACCCGCACATTCATCTTTTCCCCAATCTCCACCTTTATCTTGTTTTATATACGATGCAAATGTTCCCACTTCCCAACCTTCAGGAATTTCTCGCTTTAAGACCTCATTATATACCATCTTTCCATCGGCGGATTTATACGGTCGTTTATTTTCGTCATTTTATGTGCATTATTAAGAAAACTTAATAATGGAGACTTTTAATGATATATGGATATATTCGTGTGAGCACAAACAAGCAAACAACAGAAAATCAAAAATGGGAAATTCAACAATATTGTAACAAACACAATATCATTGTAGATAAATGGATAGAGGAAACAATAAGTGCTACCAAAGATTTAAAAGCACGAAAACTTGGAAGACTAATTAAAAAATTACATGCAAATGATATTGTAATAGCAAGTGAACTTTCTAGATTGGGAAGAAAGCTATTAGAGGTAATGGCCATTTTACATTATTGTATGAATACAGAAGCAACGGTTATTACAATCAAAGATAATTTTAGACTTGATGCTGGAATACAATCTAAAGTACTAGCTTTTGCATTTGGTTTGGCAGCTGAAATAGAGAGAAATTTAATATCTCAACGTACTCGAGATGCTTTGTCTGCAAGAAAAGCAAACGGAATGAAACTGGGTCGTCCCTTTGGGGCAAAAAACTCAAAATTAAAACTTTCTGGATATGAAGATGTAATTATAACCATGCTGAATAAAGGTCATACAAAAAATGAAATAGCCCAAAGACTCAAGGTACATAGAGAAACATTAAGAGAATTTATAAAAAAAATTACTTTATAAAGAACTTAATTTTATTTTCCCGTTCTCCTCTGCTAATCTATCCGCCCTGGCTTTTTCTAGTTCATATTGTTGTTTGTAATATTCGGCGTCGCGTTGGTAGTTTAGGACTTCTTGGGCGAGGATGCGTTTATCTATATTGCTTAAATCTACGCAAGAGATAGTTAAGTAAGATTTGCCGGAGAGGTTTAGCACTCTGCGGCCGTGGATGTCCGTGGATTTTAGAAGATATCCCTCGCGGATCAGTTCATTTACCATCACTTTGGCAGAATTAATCGTTAATCCGAGGGCTGCGGCAATTTTATCGTTCCCCATGAAAAATGTGTGGTTATTGTTGGTTTTGTATTTAATAAAATCCAATAGCAAACGTTTGGTTATGGATAGCTCAGCTTTGCTTTTGCTCATGTTTTCTCCTCATAAAAATTCGTCTCACAAATATTTATTGAAGAAAAACGTCAGATTATCATTTGAAAAAAATTGATACAGGAAACCGTTATTTCCACTTGTTTTAGGCACCGGAAACCGTTATTTCCGGTTTTCTTGAAACGGAAACTCTTATTTCCACCGGTGGAAACTGTTATTTCCGTTATCGGAAGTCGTTATTCCCCGAAATGGGAACCGTTATTTTCTTTGCTTTTTGCAAAATGTGTTATGTAGCAAGAGATTGAGAGCAAATTTAGAGTCCTATAATAGTATTATAATAGAAAATAAAATAGCTATTATAATAGACTGGAATTTAACAATAGCTCCTTTGTTTCTCTCTTAATAGAAGGAAAATAAATCAGTTGAGAGGAGTTTAGCTTATCAATAAAAAAGGAATGCGATTTAGGCATTCCCTATAAAGACAAATTAATATGATGAGATTTATAGCTGTTTGCTACATAGATATTTATCCGTAAAAAATGAAGAATTTATTCTAATTAGCTTTCTTCAAAGAAATCTTCATCAATTTTTTGAATATTAACGACTTCTTTTGTTTTACAGCCAACACTATATTTTATCATCAATTGTGTAAGCTGTTTGCCGTCTATGAGCACAATATTTTTAGATGCCTTTTTGACAGTACTCTTTGCATCTGTCGTAAACTCCGAGGTTGTAACAAAAACACCCTTTACAGCACGGCACATATCCAATGCTCCGATAAAATTTCTTAATTCACCTGAAGAAACAGGGTGTTTATCTGCATAGCGTTTTGCTTGTATATAAATTTTATCAACGCCAAGTACATCTTGGTTAATAACCCCGTCTATACCATCGTCTCCGGATTTTCCGGTATGCTCCCAACCTTCATCTGTATTGTTGCTGTAACCCATAGCAATTAGTAATTTAATAATCAGGTTTTCAAAAAAAGTCGGGTTAGCCTTTAATATTTTTCCCATTAATTCGCTTGCTAATGATGAATTTATACTTTCCAAAGATTGATGAATGGCTTCTTCCGGTGATAACTCGTCCAAATCAGATCCATCAGCTATTTCCGCGTTATCTTTTTTCTTTTTACTTCTTTGCTTAAAAGCATTGAAACCAGGATATTTTTCCAATAACTTATTGTTTATTTGCTTTGGATTTTGTGCCAAAAGGGCTTTCCCTTCAGATGTAATCGTAAATTGTCCTCGTCCAATACTTTCCAGCAACCCTGCCTGCATTAAATAGGTTTTTGCCCAAGATATCCTACTGTATAATAAAGAACTTCCATTGGAAATTGTAAGTTTTCTGTCTTCTTCAGATATGTGCATTTCATCAGCCAATTGCTTAACAATATCGCTAATATAAACACTACCTTTGGCAGCAGATTTCAATACAGGAAGCATAAACGCTTGATAATTGGGTATGGTCATATTATTTCTCCTTATATAGGAGCCTATTACAAAGAAATTTTGAAAGCAATACTAAAATCGCCATTTTCCGGATAAATATCTTTGTAACAAAAAGACAAAGGAGATTTTATGTTGATTTATAACTCAGAGAACGAATGCTACTCCAGATTTATCCCTATTGACCAAGCGGCTGAAATGCAAGAAAAAATAAAGAAACTGGAAGCAAGATTGCAAAATATGTCGGTTAATCCGATTGATCAGGCGGAATGCACAGAAGAACTAGATATTGATGATGTTAACGCATTAAAGGAATTACTCAAAACGGAAAATTTTAATATCAATATGCCAATCAACCGCCGCCGGGCCAGTTTGTTTCTGGTGGCCTGTTACTTTTGCTCCGATAAAGAACCTTTGGAATATTTGCTTGCACAGAGCTGCGAAATCAATAGAACGGATATTTTCGGCTATAACGCCATTATGTCCGTGGTTCTGAACGAAAATATGGACGATGAAACAAAATTAACCGTGCTGCAAATGTTGATTGATAAGGGCTGTGATGTCAATTGGATTAATTGTCAAGGCAAAACCGCATTAATGCTGGCTTTGGAGCGTATAGAGCCCGATATTGCCAATCTTTTGCTTGATAACGGTGCAATGATTTATAAAACAGCCATAGAAAAAAGTTAGATTTACATTCATTTTAGAAAATGCCACTCTGACGGTAAAATCTAAAATGAAGACAATTATAGAATTTGAACGCAATGATTTTTCTAAAATAATCAGTGTCATTAGCCGGTGTACCAATGACACATACTGTTTGAATAAAGACACTTGTCAATTTTGAATCATATCATATGAATTTGGTCCGACTTCTCTAACAGCGACAACATTTCTTGTTTTTTTATCAATAATTTTTACAATTGTTGTAAATTTATCACTTGCATTATCAATACCCATCTGAAAATGTTGTGACAAATAAATAGTTTCGGGAATTTGATATTTACTATATGAGTGTCTTGAATTACCGCTGATTACAACAATTTCGCCATACATTGCACAACTTTGAAATGGAACTGCGGCATAACTGCCACCCATCATACCAAAACGGCATTCTATACTGGCAATAAAACCATCTTGTCCAGATTTATTACCTACATTCTGATTTATGCTTCTATTAAGAGTGAAATTATTAGAGGTAAAATATATAATTGAAACCAAACCTATAATACATAATATACCGGCCAACAAAACTTTGTTAATGGGTTTTATACGTTGTGTTAGACAAGTATTGTCATCCGAAAGATATTCATCTCTTTTCTGATTAAATTCTTCTTCTGTAATAATACCCTTTTCTTTTAGTTCAAAAAGTTTTTCTAATTCTTCCGCTGTAATCATTTTATTTTCCTATAAAAATTAAACTAAATTTATAAATTCAAAATCAATTTTTGGAGCATCAAAGACAAACTTTTCTTTTTTGCCATTTTTATAATATTTTGTACCTTTTTCTTCATTGTTTTTTATGATAGCATCTACCGAAATAGAACCGTCATCATAATATTCTTTAAATTTACCATTTGCTTTTCCGTCTTTATAACTATATTCATGAAAAATGATTCCATTTTCATAATACATTTTAAAATATCCATCCATCTTATTATGTTTTCGCTCATATTCGGCTCTAATATTTCCATTGTCATAATATTCTTTTACTATTCCAGAAAATCCATCATCTAAAATTCCATCCATAGTAATTCTTCCTTGCTTATCGTAAGACTTAAAAATGCCATTTTGTCTTCCATTTTTATATTCTGTATCCAAATATCCTCCCTCAGGGTATTCTATTCTTTTCATTCCCCTAATTAAATGAGTCTCAAAACCGTTTTTATATTCAGCCTCTTTTTCTATTTTTCCATCTTCATTATATATTTTAACAATTCCGTGTTCTTTACCATTATAATATTGACTTTCTCTTTTTATTTTACCTGTGTCGTAATATAATTTAGCGGAACCATTGGCTATTCCACTTGTATACGGAATTACCTTTTTTAAACTTCCGTTATTAAAGTACCATTTAGCAATGCCATCTATTTTTCCATTTTTGTATGGAATAGAACTTTCAATTCTTCCGTTCTTATAATAAGTTGTATGAACACTATTATTCTTATGATACTCATACATAGCTATTGCTTTCCATATTCCTCCAACGGCAACAGAGATAATAAAAATAATGACAAGACATTTCTTTATTTGTTTGAATAGAGGGCTGGAAAAATCAAAAACTTTAATTTGTGGTGTATTTAAAATACTGTCCTTTTTCTTATTAAACTGCTCTTCTGTAATAATTCCCCTTTCTTTGAGTCTAGCTAATCCATCTAATTCTCTTGTATTAATCATATTAAGTTCCTTAAAATTATTTGAGATATTGTTTACTCCAAAATCAAAATATCTAATATCGTTCCGCTATTTGCGTTAAATCTTCTAGTTGCCGATTACAAACATTGGTAATTCTGTTACAGTTATCCTGGACATTATTTACATAACAATAATATCGTATATCACTGACACCTTTAACGAGATATTGCTTGGCGCTGACTGCATTAACTTCATTATATTTACGAACCCACGCCAAAGATAAATTTGTTAAAAGATTAAGGCCGCCCTCTTGGCCGAAATTATTAGAATACAAATGAGTTATCACTCCAATACAATATGCATCCTTTTCTTTTTCATTAAAATTTCTAGGTAATACTCCCGCATCACAGCCGCACAATATACCTAATATCATAAAACAGATTGCATTCTTATAAATTTGTTTCATAGTTTCCAATCCTTATAAAACTTCTTTTTCAGCCAATTCAATTACCGTAACACCTTTATTTTTTGCTTTTTTGCAGACTTCAAAAGCCCTACCTTCCAGTTGGTTATAAGCAATAATAAAATTCGTATTTTCTATTATCCAATTATTGCGATGGACGATGCACCAACGTTTATAGCCAATGGCGGCACGATCAGGATATATAAAACTATCAAAATATCTTTCCCCGTCATTAACCTCTTTCATACCGGATGCAACAAAGACTATCCGGATGCCGGGATTGTTTTGTTTTATCTGCAAAACGGCATTATAAGCATCTCGCTCATAAGCACCTTTTGAACCGACATAAAAAGTATCTACACCCTCTTCGGCAATAAGCAGAAGAGCTTGCTCTTTTACTTTTTCTATAATGTCATCTCTTCTCCACTTATAATCGTTTCCCAAAAAGGCACAGGATTTACTCATTTGAATTTCTTTCAAAATAGAGGTGTTTTTTATACGATACACAAACCAACGATTATGTTCCTGTCTGCTCTTATCTATTTGAAAGAAATTATTTTTCTTTTATCAAGCTCCTTGAAAACCTTAGTTTTTCTGACATTTATGCCCATTATATATTTTTGAAACGGGCGGAAGAAAATAAAACGAATAACTATAAAAAAGGGTTGATTTTATCGTTCAATAAAAATGCCCCTATATTTTTCTTATAACTCTTTGAATATCCGATAAATATGTAAAAAGGGAAAAAGATGATTTACGGATGTATACGAGTTAGCAGTCAAAAGCAAACAGTTCAGCACCAAGAATATGAAATTAAAGAATATGCCACAAAAAATAATATGAAAATTGATGAATTAATTGAAGAAACAATATCTTCAAGAAAGGCATTAAAACATAGAAAATTAGGACAATTATTAGATAACTTACAAGAAAATGATATTATAATCACTTGTGAAATATCACGTATCGGGCGTTCATTATTAGAGGTTATGGGAATTTTAGAAAAATGTCTTGCTAAAAATTGTCAGATTATCACAATAAAAGAAAATTATCATTTAGGTAGTGATATACAATCACAAGTACTAGCATTTGCTTTTGGGTTATCGGCACAAATAGAAAGACAATTAATTTCAGAACGCACTTCATCGGCATTAGCTAATCTTAAAGCATCTGGAAAAAGATTAGGTAGACCATTTGGGGCAGAAAGCAAAAAATTAAAATTGTCAAAGAATACAAAAAGAATAAAAGATTTATTAGATAAAAAAGTACCCAAAGCTCAAATTGCCAGAATTATGGGGGTACAAAAAATAACTTTAAGGCGATTTATCAAACGTATGGGATGGAGTGATTAAGTTAAAACCAGAGATACCGCTCTGGTCTTTATTTTATGCAGGATTTTATAGCGGAAACAGCTTCACAAAGACGACCGGCCGCATAAAGAAGTTTGTTATAATCCGAATGTTGATTGGCTTTAGTAAAAAACAGCTGAATAAGATGATTTTCCAGCATTTCACATTGTTTAGCAACATTTTGCAGCTGTTCATTTAAGCCGTCATCATCTTCTAGTAAAATCTGATAATCGGTGATTTTGTTATGGTTATGCGCCAGAAAGTCGTCCAATTCCGCCTCATCGGCAAAGTTTTTATATCCCCTGCGGCTGGTTATCGTTTCAATCAACACCTTCATATTAAATCCTTATACTTTATAAAGGTATTTATTGATTTTTTGCATTTTCCAACCCGTTGAATTTAAAATAAATGATGATGAATCAAAGCATTAACATGAAAAAAACGTTAAAAAAGTGCTTGACTTGAGAATCCTGGCATGGTAACCCGGGTGCCATCTTTAAATCTTGATTGATTTTGATGGAGATTCAAATGGATAGCAACAATTTAATGCAAGCGCTTTATGCCATGGACTGGGAACGGATTAAAGCTAAACTCAACGCCGGTGCGGATGTTAATGCTCCCTATAACAAGCACGGTTGGACGCCTTTTATGTGGGCATGTCGGGAATTTTATGAGCCTGAAGCTATTGAAGCATTTTTGGCGGCCGGCGGCAACGTCAACTCCCGCAATCAGTATGAAGAAACGCCCTTTATCATTGCCGTCAAGCACCGAAGTTCGCCCCAGACACTGGAGGTTTTGCCCAAGGCCGGAGCGGATATCAACGCGCAGGATAAATTCGGCAATACCGCGTTTATTTATGTCGTGAAACATCCGCAGGCAATGATGCGGCTTCGGGTTTTGGATTTTATGATTGATAACGGCGCCAATCCGAATACCAAAAACAAGCACGGCAAAACCGTTTGGGATTATGCCGCCAAACAGGATGGCTTAACCGATTACCTCTGCGTCCGTCTGTTGGAGGAGAAGAGCGATGAGTAATGCTGCCCGAATTGCCGCGTTAAACGATGCTTTCAGAGCTAATCCTTCGCTCGGGACATTTGTTTTAACCGCCGGTATCCGTGCCAATATGCCGCAGGACGTTGCGGCAATTCTTAACAAAGTGCGGACTTTTAAGGATTTCAACGAAGGCGATGATCCATATGGTGAGAGGGATTTCGGGGCTTTTGATTTTAAGGGCAAGAAGATTTTCTGGAAGATTGATTACTATGACCGCAATTTTGAATTTGCCTCGCCGGATGCGGCCGATCCGGCGGTTACCAATCGCGTTTTAACCGTTATGTATGCCGATGAATACTAGGAGCCCGTTATGGAATATGATGTTATTTGCAGCGAAAGCATAGACAAGCTGGTAGAATATGTGAACGTTTATCTTCGGGACGGCTGGCAATACCAGGGCGGTATCGGGATTTTGACCCAAGGGTTGAGTTATAAAGTGTTTTATCAGGCGGTTGTGAAAGGAAAATAAGATGACCAATGACGTTTTTGTGGATGATTAGAAAATCAAAGATATTCTGACCTATATCAGCGGAATGAAGCATGCCGAACAAATCCGGATGATGTTTTTGTGCAGCCTGAACGGTATGCGCTCTATCAATTTTGCCTACTTGCAGGTTAAGGACGTTTTTACCGACAATCTCAAAATCAAAGATGTGATTTGCCTGGATTACGACAAGAACAAAGGTAAAAACAAATGCTCCTACTATATGAACAGCCAAATGAAGAAAGAATTTTGCGAATATTTAAAGTATTTACAGAGAAAATGGAAAGACAGCCTGACACCGGAGACTTATTTGTTTACGAGCCAAAAGCTCAATAAGCCCTACAACCGCGCCAGTATCAGCCGCCTGTTTGCTTCGGTTTACCGGAAATTTAACATTCAGGGCGCGAGCCACTTGGGACGGCATTTGTTTGTTTCCAAACTGGTTAATTCCGGCGTGAACATCTGTATTGTGCAGAAACTGGCCAATCATAAAAACATCAGCACTACGCAGCATTATTTTAACTATAACGACCAAATGCTCGCTAACGCCGTGGAAAATGTTAGGATTTGAGATGAACAAAGAAGAATACAACAAAATACTCAGTGATTATCAGGCTAAAATTGAGTGTCTAAATGAGGAAATGAACGATTTTAAGCAGACAAACCTGCCATTAGTCAAAGAACATATAAAACAACAAAAGCAGCAACGCCGTGAGTGGTTTCTGGAGCATTTTGATAAGATTTGGGGAAATCGACACAAATTCAAACTGGGAACACCCTATGCCTCAGTTATTGTTGATGGCATTATCATTACGAGTTTTGCCTGTCCGTATTACGGTTATGCAATAGATAAAATCAGCATTGGGAATCTGGTGAAACTCTGGGACAACGGCTTTATGTTCAGAGGTTATCCGTTAATCCACTACCGCAGGCATCATAATAGTGATTACAGCAGTATTTCCTACATTAAAGGCCGAAGAATCATCAGCTACGATTATTCTTGCCGACAACCACCGGAAGAGCAATACATTCCGACACGACTGGTTTTGCAGATACTCAAAAACCTCCGCTATCACCAGCCGGATGACTTGGATAATTACAGAACGATGGAAGATTTGGCGGAAGTTTTGTAGATGAGCATATCTGGGCTTTCCTTAGAAAAATGTGATTCCGACGGGAAATTGCGTACTTGACTTTTATTTTAATAGATAATATAATATCTACAAATAGCAAATAATCGCATTTGGAGATAATATATTGTCTTTTACATTAAAATCACAGCAAGAGGTTATGCAAGAGATTGCCGAGAGGGCTAAGCTTAAGCGTTTAGAGCAAAATCTGACGCAGGAAGGTTTGGCGTTGCGTTCCGGCGTTAGCTTGGGAAGTATCAAGCGTTTTGAACGAAGCGGCGAGATTTCTTTGAAATCGCTGATTGATATTGCTTTGGCGTTGGGATGTCTGGAAGACTTTTCCGCCCTGTTTGTTGACAATGCGCCGCGCGGCAGCTTGTTTGAAAGTAAAGAAGAGAAAAAACGCAAACGGGGGAGCATCAAATGAGATTGAATGTTTTTTTGAATGCTTACGGCAAGCGGCACTTCGTTGGGATTTTAGAGGAACAGGCACCTCGTATCTTTTTTGAATATTCACCGGAGTTTATTGCAACCGGAATAAATTTGTCCCCTTTTATGCTGCCGCTCAAATCACAAATATTTGAAGACAGCAAACAAACCTTTGACGGTCTTTTCGGCGTGTTTAATGATAGTTTGCCCGACGGTTGGGGTTGTCTGCTTTTAGACCGACAATTACAAAAGAAGGGCTTGAGTTTGCAACAAATCACGCCTTTACAGCGTTTATCCATGATTGGGCTTAATGCTATGGGAGCACTGGAATATGAACCCATCACCGAAAATGACAGCGAATTTGTCGGCGATATAGAACTGGATTCACTTTGTTTGGAAGCTAATCATATTTTGGCCGGCAAGAGTTCGGAAGTACTTGATAAGCTCTTAACACTTAACGGCTCATCCGGCGGAGCGCGGCCCAAAATTGTGGCGTTAGTTTCAGATGATAAGCAAACGCTCATTCACGGAAACTTGGCTAAACCCGGTTATAGTCCGTGGTTGATTAAGTTTGCATCGTCTCTTGATAATAAAAACATCGGCGCTGAGGAATATGTTTATTCAAAGATGGCCAAAGACGCCGGTATTGAAATGCCGGAAACGTATTTGTTTCCCTCAAAGAACTGTATCGGGCATTTCGGCGTCAAGCGTTTTGACCGGATTGGCAACCAAAAGGTGCATATTCACACGGCTTGCGGTTTATTACACGCCAGCCACCGAACATCAAGCATTAACTATGACGCTTTATTAAAATTAACCTCAATTCTTACCAAAGACATTCGGGAAGTTGAGAAAATGGTTCGATTGATGATTTTTAACGCCAAAGCCGGTAACAAAGATGACCATAGTAAAAACTTCTCTTTTATGCTGGATCAAAACAACAACTGGAAAATGACGCCGGCGTATGATTTGACCCCTTCACAGGGTATCAACGGAGAGCAGACCTCTATGGTAAACGGCAAAGGAACGGATATTACCGACAGCGATTTGATCAAAACCGCGACGCCTTTCGGATTTTCGGAAAAAAAGGTTGCCATTATCATTGAACAAACAGATGATGCACTCGCAAATTATGGCAAATATATGAAAGAACTTGGGGTGAAGTAGAAAAACGTTGTAAATGTTAAACAAAGTTTGTAATCCGAACAAAGTTTAACATTTTTCCGCACAAGCTTTGGCAAGCATTTTAAAACCGCTATATTTTCTGCCTATTTCAAAGAAAATGTTAAAGAATGTGCATTGTTTGATATTTTTATATTTGAAAAATTTCTCTTGCAACATAATTGAGGTTAGTCTAATCTATATTATCTTAAATGAAATGATTATGCCGGTGATGGTATGGAATTTATCGGCAGAACAAAAGAACTTAGTGATTTAAAGCAAGAATATAACAACAAACATTCCTTTGTTGTTATATATGGTCGCAGACGTATCGGAAAAACTGCTTTAATTCAAGAATTCATTAAAGACAAGCCGGCTCTGTACTTTTTGGCGACAGAAGAATCCGAGCCGCAGAGTATGAAGCGGTTTGCTTTAAGTTTATCGCAATTTGCCAATCAGGAATTTATCGCCAAAGCTAATTTTGATGATTGGATTGAACTCTTCAAACTGTTTGCGGCCGTTCCTGGCAAAAATACAAAAGTGCTTGTTCTTGATGAATTTCAGTACATGCTCAACACAAATCCCGCTTTCACTTCAATCTTTCAAAAAGCATGGGATGAAATCTTATCAAAGCAAGATATTATGGTCATTATCTGCAGTTCATACATTAATATGATGGCAAAGCAGGTTTTAGCCGAAAACAGTCCCTTGTATGGTCGCCGTACATCTCAAATCCGATTGGCACCGCTTCCTTTTTTTGATATCAGACAACATTATCAAAATAAGCCTTTTTCCGATGTGGTTGAGCTTTATTCCGTAACCGGCGGCGTTCCAAAATATTTGGAATTTTTTGACAACAAAAATTCTTTAACGGATAATATATCACGTGTTATTCTTAATAAAAACGGCTTTTTATACGAAGAACCGGCGTTTTTACTCAATAAGGAAGTTAAAGAACCGGTAAACTATTATTCGGTTATGAAAGCAATAGCTCAAAATAATCACAAACTATCGGAGATAGCCTCGGCAATGTCCACGGAAGGCAACAAATTAAGTCCCTATCTGGAAACTTTGCAGGGGTTATACTTATTGGAAAAACGTGTTCCGGTAACCGAAAAAAATCCGGAAAAAAGCCGTAAAGGATTATACTTTATTCGAGATATATTTATCCGCTTTTGGTTTATGTTTGTCTTTCCTTATAAAGGAGAGCTTGAGCTGGATAACCTGAATTTTGTACAAGATAAGCTGAAATCCAATTTTATTGATAATCACGTAGCATTTGTTTATGAAGAAATCTGCCGCAACATATTTGCGGAACTATGCAAATGTAAAGAAATCGATTTTGTTCCTTCTCGTATCGGCGCATACTGGAACAAAGATGAAGAGATAGACTTGGTCGCCATTGATGAAAGCCACAAGCGTATTTTGGCGGCTGAATGTAAATATTACAAAGACGACAAACCGGTTGACGTTAATGTTTACGCAAAGCTGGTGGAAAAATGCCAAGTTGACGATTTCAAAGGATATGATTTAACCTACGGTATATTCTCTAAAAGTGGCTTTACAAAACATTTGAGAGACATCGCGAAAGAAAACAAAAAACTCATTTTAATAGATGAATGTGACATGGTGAAGTAACTAAATTGTCATTTCATTTTTGGTCAAGTTCCTAATCAGCATAAGACACTCTCTCATAATCAAAATTTCTTCACGATACTCAAGAAACAGCTCATAATTTATAATTAAATTTTGCCATGTAAATTGCCCTTTCTTCCAGCCACAGAATACGGACCGTTCGCCATCAATGACTGGAGATTGAAAAATGGCTATTTTTTTCGATTTGTATAAAGAGAAAATGCTCACATAACGGACGCAAGACTTTAATCGCGAGCATTGCAAAAAATATCATCTTGCTGACGGATCCTAAATAATATCTATATACTGACCGAACATTCCTCTCTTGCCTCTTACACAAGGCATGAAAATAAATATTAAGGCAGGAAGCGGCGATGCCTTAGATTCACCAACTAAATAAAATGCAAACCAAGCTAAAATAAAAAATAGCTGAAATATATTTTATTATTGGCATAATATTTATCTTAAACATCAACATCGCCGTTTTTCTTTAATAAACTTTTAGTCTTGGACATAAACACATTCCTGCAGCATTATAACAAATACTTGTATATCACTATGATAATCAAACAAACAACGGCATATATGGGGGCAAAATATTTCCATTGATGCTTGGGGTCAAAGTATGGCGAATTTTCATGTCCTTTTTTGATTAAAATATGTGAGATTATCCCATCAACAACATAGAGTATACAAGCACATATTAAAAAAGGAAGCGGCGATGCTTTAGATTGATTCATTGAGTAAACAGCAAATCCAAACAAACTGAAACAAACAACAGCTGTAATAAATTTCATTATTTGCATAATATTTATTTTAAACATCGCAGCTCCCGACTTATCAATTATTATTTGTTGTAATTATGATACTGATTTTTAATTCCGTCAATAACATACCCTGTTGCTTCACCGCTTGCCGTACTAAAGGCATTTCGAATTAACGGATTGACGGCTCGACCAAAGGCTTGTGTTGCAAATCTATTTCCTGCAAGATTGCCTGCCAAACCAATAACAGTTTGCTTAGCATAATTTTGCCAATTATCCTGCCCCGAGCCAATACCATAAGCTATACCATTTGCAACAGCATCATAGTTATTTAGCTTATTTTGAATTCCCAAAGGTGTCGTTTTTGAATATCCAAAAAACTTAATCGGTGAAGCATAAGCGCCAGCCATTTGGGTAATCGTTGTTGTTGTCGGATTTTCTTGCAAACCTTGGGCTAAAACCTGACGCCGATTGTCACGCCCTTTAACATACCCACGTTTCATTGCATCCCAGAAACTTTCGTTGGTCTTATTCCATTGCGGATTTAGGCTTGCTAATCCATAACCGACAGCACTTGCTGCTCCTTCTAATTCATCGGCCCAGCCAAGGCTCAATCCGTCCAAAGCTGCGGTAGTCAGTTGTTCAGCTTTTCGCAAAGTATTATCCCAAGTTGATGGTTGAGAATTAGGCTGTTGAGATGAGATTGGTTGCACATAACTTGACTGTGGTGACGAAGCCGTGATTTGCGACTTAAGAGCAGATGTTTGTTGAACACCGTACTTTTGCTGTAAATTATTAAGCTCGTCTAAGTCAAACCTTGTTTGTAATTCGTCTCGCAAGCTCATATTAGCATAATCAGGTGTCTTAACCGGATTGTTGTCGGCAATATTTTTAATTGCCTCATATTCAGCATTAATAACTTCCAGTGCGAAACGAGCGGTTGTCCAATGTCTTTTTGAACAAATCGGACTTTTAATATATTGGCACGGTCGGGCAAAATATATGACATTCGGGCTGTCGTCACCAAAAGCCAGTTCACGGACTAAAGTTCCGCGAGGTGTCTGGTCTTGTGTTGCTTTGCCTCGGGCATTAAAGGCATAACCGTCGCCTTCTATATATATTTTATAAGGAGCAGCCGGATTGGTAACCTTTTGCCAGCTGGCAAGAGTAAAATTCCGTGTTTCAACCTCTTTATACACAAATTCAGCCGGCACCTTGATTGTCGTACACCCGGTCAGAAACGGCAATACTTTTATGATACTTTCGGCTCCTTACAAAAGGACTATATCGGCTTATTTATAAAAATTCCAGAGGGTTTTTGACTTTTAGCTTGATTGTCTTCAAAAGGCTTTATAATATAAATCCGAGCAGTTCGCTGCTTAGGGCGTCGAAAACCCTTTTATAGACTTAGTCGTGTGCACACGACTTTAACCTGTGCCGACTTCTGATTCTACTTGGACGGATGTCGGTGAATAAGGCTCAGCCAAATAAGCCGAGCCGTTTAAGTCTATACGGTTTTCGAACATCCGCCCGCCTTTCTTTATGAACGGTGGGTTTTGTTTAACTAATTAACAAGGATGTTTAATCGTATGAAAAATAAACTTTTAATTACAACGGCATTGGTGGCGCTTTCGGTGTCCGGCAATGCTTATGCGGAAAATCTTCCGGAAGATGCAACCAATTTGACATCGGGTAACTATGTCGTTGAGCGTTCGGATACTCAGGTTTCACACTCGGGAGACATAAATTTATCAGGAACAGCCTCATTAGACGTAAAAACTCAGGCAATCGTGAAAGAAGAAGCCGATGAGGTCGATGTTTCCAAGACCTTGAATGTTAGCGGAAATGTCTCTCTGGCAGATGATGCCTCTTTGTCGGTAATCAATTCAGATGCGACAGATGAGACTGAAAAGCCTTTTATGTTTGTTGACGGCAAATATACCCAAACGGGCGGAGAATTGACGCTGAAACAAGAGAATGGAGCCGGATGGCGCTCAACGCTGAACGCTAAAGAAGCAGATATCAGCAGTGGCACGATAAAGCTGGATACCGGCGAAATCTTTATATATGGCAATGCTGATGACGGCAGCCAATTTAATATTTCGGGCGGAACATTTGAAATGAATGATTCCAATATCAGTACCTATCCGGCTATGTCAGACGGAGACAATTCCCAGAAAGGTGCTGCCATGACCGTTTCCGGCGGTACGTTTAAGATGAATGAAAGTTCTTTGGGACGTGAAAATTCCGGAGATTTGGACATTAGCGGCGGAGAGTTTACGTTGGAAAACGGTTCCGCAATATTCCATGACGGCGAAACCGGTGATATAAATATCAGCGGCGGCACAATCTCTCTTAAAGATTCGTCAATAATAAGAGGCGGTGATTATCAAAGCGAGGACGGCAAACCGGCAAGCGGCAACATAAACATTACCGGCGGAACAATAAATGTCAGTGGCTCTTCTGCGGAAATCGCTTCCGTAGGCAATATAAAAATTGCCAACGGGGCAGAGCTTAACGTTGCTTCAGGTTCTACGTTGTTTGCCAAAGCGTTTACAGAAGATATGAGCCAGGCTCAGAAAGCTACGCTTAATGTTTATGATAACGATACCAGAATTAATTTGGGCGGCAAGTTGGTTGCCAATATTAACGGTGATGACCGCGGTAAAATTCATTTTCAGAACTCAAACGCCAAAATCGACGGTAATGTTGAAGATGTCAGCCTGATTTTTGAAGACAGCCACTCTTTAAATAATGCAATTAGCGGCGATATTGGCGGCTTAGATATTTTGGCCATTAATAAAGGAACGTTGACTTTTGATAAAGAACCGACTGATACGATTACAACGGTTCAGGTCGGCAATGGCGCAACGCTGGATATCGGCGACAAAACACTGCATTCAACCGGCGATAAAGCCGATGGCGAAGGTGTCATTTTTGCCGATAATTCAACTTTGGCCTTTACCGTAACCGATAAAGATACCTATGGCAAAATCAAAGCCAATTATATCAAAATCAGCGAAAACGGTACAAATTTGAATATGACCTTAAACGGTGCCGCCTTGGCCAAAGGTGAAACAGCTACTTTTAAATTATTTAACGGTGCAGATTCCGCCGAAGCAGAGGTTGAGGGCAAGTTTGCCAACCTGAGCCGAAATTCCCGTTATGAATTTACGGACAATGGCGACGGAACTTTTGATGTTACTTCTGTCGGTTCTGCCACAGATGCTGTTGTTGATGCCGGTGGTTCCGCCAACAATGCCGGAACAGCCGAGGCATGGGACAGCGTCAGTGCTTCAACCAGCTCTCCGGTTGCTGCCGCAGTTACGGAAAAACTGGCACAGCTTTCCAACAGCACAAATGCCGCCGAGCAGAAAGCCTATGTTGACGCTTTGACGGCGGTTGCTCCGGAAGTTGCGCCGATGGTTCAAAAAACACAGACAGAAACAGCCAATCAGGTCTTTGGTGCCGTATCAACCCGTTTAACCGGTGGTTCAATCTCAACCGGTGGCGAAGGTATGGCTTCCGGCGACAATATCTTCAAACGCGGTGCAATGTGGGTTCAGGGCTTGTTTAACAAATCCAAGTTAGATAACACATCCAAAGCCAAAGGTTTTGATGCAGATTCTAACGGTATTGCTTTCGGAGCCGAGAAGTTTGTAACCGATGATACCAAGGTTGGTATCGGTTATGCTTACACCAATACGGATATTGACGGCTTTATGCGTTCAACCGATGTTGATACGCACACCGCAATTGTTTACGGCGAATATAAACCGTCCAACTGGTATGTAAACGGTATTGCGACCTATGGCTGGTCTGATTATGAAGAAAGCAAGAATGTTGCCGGAGTTGGTGTTAAGGCTGATTACGATGTCGAAACCTTTGGCTTACAGGCAATGACCGGTTACGATATGAATATCAACGGCTTAGGCATTACACCGGAAACCGGCTTGCGTTATGTTCATATCAAGCAGGACGCTTATAAAGATTCTGCCGACCAACGTGTATCTGCCAATGACAGCGACATTTTGACCGGTGTTATCGGAGCCAAAATCAGCAAAAACTTTGAGCTGTCCAATGGTATGAACATTAAGCCGGAAGCCAGAATTGCCGCGACTTATGACCTGTTTAACGATGACGTTAATTCGGTCGTAACCTTGGCCAACGGTTCGGCTTATGCGGTTGAAGGCGAAGCTCTTGACCGTTTCGGAATGGAATTCGGTGCCGGCGTAACTGCGGAAGTCAACGACAAGGTGGAACTTTCGTTCGGTTATGAAGGCAAATTCCGTGAGGATTACCAAGACCACACCGGTTTGATTAACGCTAAATATAAATTTTAAGCGTTTGATCCGTAGCGCAAAATACCCTGTGGCCGATTGGTTGCAGGGTATTTTTATTGCAAACGACAAATTATCGATTTGCCGGATAAATATTCTTGTAACCAAAAGATGAGGGAAATTATAATTCAGCTGTTCCGAATTTGTCCTGATCAGCTGAAATTGCAGGATTCGAAAGGTTGTTATTAAAAGTAATGAGGGTATTACGGATCATCTTTTGTTTGACTTTAACCATAGATGTTTTAATCTGAGGCTAAGATTTTTAGGAGTAACAATAATGCCTGAGATAAAATGTCCGAAGTGCGGAGAAGTGTTTACGGTTGACGAGTCCGGCTATGCCGCGATCGTGGCGCAGGTTCGTGACGCCGAATTTCATGACGCTGTCCGGGAGCGCATTGAGCAGCTCAACCGGGAAAAACAAAATGAGCTTAAATTGGTGGAAAACAAGGCGGAGATGGACAAGGCGCAATCGCTGGCCTCGCTTAATTTGGAGATTTCTAACCTTAAAGCACAACTTATTACCCTCGGCAAAGATAAAGATTTGGAAAAAGCCCGGAGTGTTTCCGGTTTGCAGCAGGAAATTGAAAAGTTGAAAGCGCAAATTCTGGCCGGTGATAAGGATAAGCAACTTGCCGTAGCCGCGGCCGTAACCTCTAAAAACGATGAAATCGTTGCGCGCGACAGGCAAATTGCCGAACTGAACATTAAGTTGCGGGAGACGGCGAAAGATACCCTCGTCAAAGAACAAAGCTTAAAAGAAAATTATGAATTAAAGCTCAAGGAAAAAGATACGCAGATTGAGTTCTACAAAGACCTGAAAGCCAAAATGTCCACCAAAATGGTCGGGGAAACTTTGGAACAGCATTGCGAAATCGAGTTTAACAAGCTCCGGGCGACGGGTTTTCAAAAAGCCTATTTTGAAAAAGACAATGATGCGAAAACAGGCAGCAAAGGAGACTACATTTACCGTGAATCGACGGAAGAGGGCGTAGAGTTTATCTCTATTATGTTTGAGATGAAAAATGAGATGGACACGACGGCCACCAAACATAAAAATGAGGACTTTTTGAAAGAACTGGATAAGGACCGTCAGGAAAAAGGCTGTGAATATGCCGTGCTGGTTTCTCTTTTGGAAGCCGATAACGAACTGTATAATTGCGGCATCGTTGACGTTTCCTACAAGTATCCGAAGATGTACGTCATTCGTCCGCAGTTTTTTATCTCAATGATTACATTGCTCAGAAATGCAGCTTTGAATTCGGTTCAATATCGTAAACAATTGGCAGAATATAAGAACCAGAATATTGACATTTCAAATTTCGAAGCGGAAATGAACGATTTTAAGGATAAGTTCGGGCGAAACTATCAGTTGGCCAGCGATAAATTCCGCAAAGCCATAGAGGAGATTGACAAGACGATCGACCATTTGCAGAAAACCAAAGACGCCCTGTTGTCTTCGGAAAACAACTTGCGGCTGGCGAACAACAAAGCTCAGGATCTGACCGTTAAGCGTTTGACCAAAAATAACCCGACGATGGCTCAAAAGTTCGCGGAGCTGGAGGCTAAAGAGCAGGGGTAAGGTCTTCCCATGTCCGGTTTGAGACGTTGAATCTTAGTTCTTTGACGATTTCTCCGCTCTCAAACCGGACGGCGGCGGCCGCGGTTTGTCCGTATTCAAAATAAAAACCGGATTGGTATTGATATTCGCTGTCGCCTTTACGGCAGGTAAAGGCCGACAGTTTTATCAGATCGACGATTTTGTGTCCGTTTTCCCGGTTTGAGTTTTTCTTTACTTCGACGATGAGGATGTTGGTCGGATGATTTTCGCCCCTTTGATGGATGATAATATCCGGACGGCAGGGCTTTCCTTCAGGATAGCTGCGGACAAAATCACGGGCGTCGGAATATGAACGGCGATCGTAAACAAACGGCGTTTTCAGTTCTTTTATGCGGCATGATTCACGGCAATCCATACAGGGACCGTACAGTTTTTTGCAGTCGTCCCGGTTTCTGTTGTATTCGCAGTCAACGGACAAATTGCATGTTCTGAAGGTTTTATTTTTTAAAAAGCGTCTTTCCAAATAGACGGCCAGACGGTGCGAAACGGTTTGTTCGTGCAGTCCGTGATCGGGATCAAACAGATATCCGTCGTTTTTGTACAGCTCTTCCACGGCTTGTTTAAAGTATGTTTCCGTTTGTTTTTCCGACAGCATTTTGCAGGTGTCTCTGAATTTGTGATAACAATTCGTTTTTTTAGCATAATGCGTTGCCCGGCGGAAATCAACTCGGTTTTTGCCGATTGTGCTTGTTTTTTGTTTTCCCGTTATATATGATAAACGCGCATGTTTTATCGGAAACGGATATGAAACGTATATTGGACGAAGAGCTTGCCTATGAAATTTTATCGGTTGTTGAAGAAGTGCCGGAAGGCAGGGTGTCAACCTACGGGCAGATTGCGCGCCTGATCGGCCGGCGTAAAAATTCCCGGTTGGTCGGTCTGGTTCTCAGACGCGCGCAATATTACGGCGATTATCCCTGTCATCGGATCGTCAATCACTGCGGCAGGCTGGTTCCCGGCTGGGCAGAACAAAAACGTCTGCTGCTCGGCGAAGGAGTGTTTTTCAAAAACGACGATCATGTCGATTTGGATCTGTGCCGGTGG
>OHLJ01000313.1_pt1 | contig 31909 bp, 24 predicted proteins | sample 1568991 | NCBI WGS metagenome assembly OHLJ01 (sample SAMEA3879601, study PRJEB24766) | human gut metagenome | biome: human-associated habitat; feature: feces | place: USA | collected 1985/1987
AGAGCTAACGTATACAGAAGAGATAACGATATCCCTTATTCATGGGGTACAGCAGTAAACGTTCAGTCCATGGCATTCGGTAACATGGGTGACGACTGCGGTACTGGTGTTGCATTCACAAGAGACCCAGCTACAGGTGCTAAGGGTCTGTTCGGTGAGTTCCTTACAAACGCACAGGGCGAGGACGTTGTTGCTGGTGTTCGTACACCAATGCACATCTCTGAAATGGAGCAGAAGTTCCCAGAGGCATTCGCTGAGTTCAACAAGGTTTGTAAGACACTTGAAGATCACTACAGAGATATGCAGGATATGGAGTTCACTGTTGAGCACGGTAAGCTTTATATGCTTCAGACAAGAAATGGTAAGAGAACTGCACAGGCTGCTCTTAAGATCGCTTGTGACCTCGTTGATGAGGGCATGAGAACTGAGGAAGAGGCTGTTGCAATGATCGACCCAAGAAACCTCGATACACTTCTTCACCCACAGTTCGACGCAAAGGCACTCAAGGCTGCTACTCCTATGGGCAAGGGTCTTGGCGCTTCTCCAGGAGCTGCTTGTGGTAAGATCGTATTCACAGCTGATGACGCTGAGGCTTGGAACGAGAGAGGCGAGAAGGTCGTTCTCGTAAGACTTGAGACATCACCTGAGGACATCACAGGTATGAAGGCTTCACAGGGTATCCTTACAGTTAGAGGCGGTATGACATCACACGCTGCCGTTGTTGCTCGTGGTATGGGTACATGCTGCGTATCTGGCTGCTCAGATATCGTTATGGACGAGGCTAACAAGAAGTTCACACTCGCAGGCAAGGAGTTCCACGAGGGTGACTATATTTCAATCGACGGTTCAACAGGTAACATCTATGATGGTATCATTCCAACTGTTGACGCTACAATCGCTGGCGAGTTCGGCAGGATCATGGGCTGGGCTGACAAGTTCAGAACAATGAAGGTTAGAACAAACGCAGATACTCCTGCTGACGCTAAGAAGGCAAGAGAGCTGGGTGCTGAGGGTATCGGTCTTTGCCGTACAGAGCACATGTTCTTTGATCCTGAGAGAATCGCTGCATTCAGAGAGATGATCTGCTCAGACACAGTTGAGGAGAGAGAGGCTGCTCTTGCTAAGATCGAGCCAATGCAGCAGGCTGACTTCGAGGCTCTTTATGAGGCACTTGAGGGTAACCCTGTTACTATCAGATTCCTTGACCCACCACTTCACGAGTTCGTACCAACAGAAGAGGCTGATATCGAGGCTCTTGCTAAGGCACAGAACAAGCCTGTTGAGACTATCAAGGCTATTATCGCTTCACTCCACGAGTTCAACCCAATGATGGGTCACCGTGGCTGCCGTCTTGCAGTAACATATCCTGAGATCGCTAAGATGCAGACAAAGGCTGTTATCAAGGCTGCAATCAACGTTAAGAAGAATCACCCAGACTGGACAGTTAAGCCTGAGATCATGATCCCACTGGTAAATGATATCAAGGAGCTTAAGTATGTTAAGAAGTTCGTTGTTGAGACTGCTGACGCTGAGATCAAGGCTGCTGGTTCTGACCTTGAGTACGAGGTTGGTACAATGATTGAGATCCCAAGAGCTGCTCTTACAGCTGACGAGATCGCTAAGGAAGCTGACTTCTTCTGCTTCGGTACAAACGACCTTACACAGATGACATTCGGTTTCTCAAGAGATGACGCTGGTAAGTTCCTCAATGCTTACTATGATGCAAAGATCTACGAGAACGATCCATTTGCTAAGCTCGACCAGAACGGCGTAGGCAAGCTTATGGAAATGGCTCTTGAACTTGGTAAGCCAGTTAATCCAAAGCTCCACTGCGGTATCTGCGGTGAGCACGGCGGCGACCCAACATCTGTTGAGTTCTGCAACAAGATCGGTCTTGACTATGTATCTTGCTCACCATTCAGAGTTCCAATTGCTAGACTTGCTGCTGCTCAGGCTGCTATTGCACAGAAGAAGTAATTCTTGCAAAGTTTAGGATATCTGAATAGATAACAAAAATTTCACCCCGTGTCTTATGATACGGGGTGTTTTTGTGTGCGAATAAAAAATAATAGAGGTCTGAAGTTTGAGTCAGACCTCTATTTTGCGATGGATAATCACTTTTTCTTTATTTCTTAGTAGTCACGCTCTTTGAAACCGACCATGCACCGTAATATTTTGTGCCGTTCACTGTCGTGTAGGAACGGACACGAACGTAATATTTCTTTTTGCCACTAAGTTTGGAAATTGTGGTCTTGTCGGTCTTGTTGTTTGTTATGGTGACTTTCTTTGCGTTTGTAAACTTGGAGTTAGTTGAATACTGTATCTCATAGCCCGTTGCAGAGCCTTTCTGCGCCCAATCCACGAAAAATGCTTTGGATTTAGACGTAAGCTTCTGTATCTCCTGCTTGGCAGGGTTTATGGTAAAGGTCTTTGTGATAATGCCACCATATTTGCCTTTGCCTGTTATCTTGACAATTGCCTTGCCGATTTTTTTGTTGTTTGAGTAGGAAGTTGTGTAATCAGTTCCGTTTTTCAGGGCAGTGCCGTTGTATTTCACAGTAATGTTCTGCGTTATGGCCTTGCCTGTGTATGCCTTGGTGGAAATGCCAGAAACAGAAGCTTTTGTGATATCATATTTTGCGGTCTTTATGCTTTTTATGTCAGACCATGGACCATAATAGGTCTTGCTTCCAACGTTTGTGTAGGAACGCACACGAACGTAGTAGGTCTTATCGGCTGTCAGACCACTTATTGTCAGGTTATCTGGCTTGTTGGCAGTGAGGTGTTTGGAAGCTGCACCGCTCATGTTTGCACTGGTGGAATACTGAATGTCATAGCCTGTGGCAGAGCCTTTCTGCGCCCAATCCACAAAGAAGCCTTTGTATCTTGTTTCAAGCTTTTGTATGGTCTGCTTGGCAGGGATAATGTCAAAGCCTGCGGAATAACTGCCGTAGTAGTTGCCCATGCCTGAGATAGTGATGTTAGCGTGACCGATTTTAACATTGTTCGTGACTATCACACGATAGTCGATGTTCTTACGGAGAATTTTGCTTCCGTCCTTAACAGTGACTGTCGGAATAATTGCACTGCCTGTGTACTGTGCAGTGCCTGCATAGGAATAGCCTGATGTTGGAAGCTTTTTTGTTGTGACCTTTACAGTGCAGACGGCAGACCTTCCGTTAGGCAGGGAGGCTGTTATCTTTGCTGTGCCTTTGCCCGTGGCGGTCACAATGCCGTCTTTTACTGTGGCAACGGCTGTGTTGGAGCTTTTCCATGTTACTGTCTGAGGGGTATCTGAGGTCACGCTGGCTTTTAGGGTAATGCTGTCGCCGTATGTGACTTCTTTTGACGTGGAGTCAAGAGTTATCTGTGTATTGTCACTGCTGATAGGATAGCTTTTCAGGTCGGGCAGACTTGAAAGTGTCACGGCATAGTCGCTGTTATAGACCTTTTGCCACATACTTTTCTCGGTATATTTCTCAGAGCTTGATATGCAAAACTCACCGCTCCATGTGCCGAAATATGACCATGCGGTGTTTGCATCAAAGGCTTTGTCAAGGTCGAAAAGACAGCCGTTTTCTGTAAGGGCAACTATTTTTCCGTTTGGTGAACAGTCTGTGGCTTCAAGATATTTTGAACTTTGTGCTGAATAATCTCTTGTGCCTGGGTAGATATCCTCTCCGATTATGTCAACATATTCGTCGCCAGGATACCAATTTGCCGCCTGACCATTCCATACCCATATGATATTGTCAAGCTTGTATTCATTCGTGAGCTTATCATATATTGCCTGCCAAAGCTTTTTGTAGGCTTCCGAGCCGTCTGCACCCCACCAGAACCAACCGCCGCTTGCCTCGTGGAGCGGTCTGAACAGTACCGGAACGTCTGCGTCGGAAAGACGTTTGAGTTGTTTGGCGATCTCGTCAACGTCGCTCATAAGAGTGTTGTAGCCCTTAGGGTCTGAGCCGTTCATTATTTTGGTAAGCGAGAACTTTGAGCGGTCAACGTTTTTGGTGTAAAAACCACCCCACCAACGTGGATTTCCGCCGTCTGTACCTGAGAGAAGATATTTGTCAGGGACGTTCCAATGCCAGCAGAATGTTACTATTCCACCTGCCCGTGAGAACTCGATAGCCTTTTCGACAGCGTCGGAGGTGTCACCATTCTGGACACGGCTTGGAGTATAGCGCATAAAGTCAAGACCCAACATAGCAGGGGTCTGACCTGTGGCGGACTTTATAGCTTTGAACTCAGCGCCGTTAAGACCACCATCGCAATACTGTCCTGTTATGACCTTTTTGCCGTAAACGTCTTTCATATAGCTGTAAAGGCGCTGTGTGCTTTGTGAAGCGTATGGGTCAACGAGATTTTCAGCGGCAGTGTAGGCATTTGAAAAACTCATTTTTTCAATGGTTATGTAGTCGAGAGTAAAATATCCCCACGACATTGTTATTTTGACAGTGTTCTGACCCTTTTTGAGATAAATACCATTCACTGTGGACGCTTTATAGGCAGAGCCGTTTGCACTGCTGAAAGTGCCTGCATTTGAGCCGTTTACAGAAAGGTTGTTTATCTTATCCGAGCCTTCCCCGCGGCTGTAAAGCTTTATTTTGTAGTATCCGCTTTCGCTGACTGTAACAGTCTGTGACCATGTGCAGCTTGAGTCTGAAAAACTAACTGACCTAGAGCCTGATGCGGAGCTGTCTGTTTGGATATAGGCAGAGCCACCTAAAGTGCCGTTTTCGGCTTCGTATTTAAGCGTCTGCTGTGCAAAAACAGAAAGCTGAGCCGAGCCTGTGGTGAGCATGGCCACACTTAAAAATGCGGCTGCGACCTTTTTGATATTGAAATTCATAGATGTTTTTTCCTTGTTATATTATTTACTGATAAAGCTAAGAGCTTAAAAGCATACATTTATTTTAGCATAATTTTTGTGGATTGTAAACAATATATCAAGGCTAATTATAAGATGATTTGTAAACTTTAATTTTGCTTATTTCATCAGCCAAATTTCGCAGACGTATTCGGAAGAGGATGAATAATCACCGTTAGGTTTTAGCTGGCTACGACACATATCATATATTGCGCAGCCGAGATATTTGTAATCCAGCCTTTGGGAATAAACTGTAAGGTCGCCTTCATCATCAGTGAAAAGCTCGTTTGAAAAATTTACTTTTTTGGCATACTCAAATACTTCATCATAGCTTTTACAGCAGTTCATTACATAGCTTACCCTTATAAATTCACTGTCTGAGGGAAGTCCAACGTCGCTGAGGTTGCTTTTTAGCTTATCTAATGTTATTTCATTCCAAGTATCGATCTCGCCCTCGCTTTGTACATTAGTCATTGTTTCGAGGCTTAATGCTAACAGGCTGTCAAGCTGTCCGCAGACCCTCAGGGGTGCATAGCCTTTGCTTTCACGTTTTTTATTTATTTTGTCTACCAGTATTCTGCTCAGCTCATTTGCTCCGTCCTCGGAATAATATGACGGCTCAGGCTCGGCTGGAGCTGTGTTATCCTCCTGCTGAACGTTATTTTCATCAGGCTGATTTTCGCCATTATTTTCTTCGGGCTGAGTTTCTTCAGGCAGGGTTGTTGTAGTGGTGGTAGTGCCTGCTGTGCCTGTGGAAGCCTGCCTAAGACCGCCTGAAATTTTGTCTATCTCATCTGCCGTTGGTGCAGGTGCGGTGGTGGTAGTAGGTACAGTTGTTGTGGCGGCAGTCGTTGTCTGCGGTATGGTCGTTACAGTGGCGGAAGTTGTCACAGCTTTTGCAGGCTCAGGTGTTTTAGTTTCTACGGCATTGTTTTTCTTGCTGACAACGGCAAACACTGACGATGCGGCTATGATAGCGACTGCAATACAAACCATTGGTATGGTTCTTTTGCGTGACGTGTTTACCTTTATAAGTAATTCTTTACGCTCGTTGACGATGGACATACAGGCAAAGCAGAAAGTAGAATCATCGTGAAGCTCGCTGCCACAGTGAGGACAAGTTCTCATTTTTTACGCTCCCTTGATTTGGTTATTTTAATTCTATCACATTTTTTATAAATTGTAAATATGTTTGAGACGTTTTGCATGATTTTTAAGAATGCTCACTGTCTATGCAGGCTTTTATTTGACATTTCGTCATTCATGTGATATAATCATATTGTGAGCGAGCTATGCGATAGCGTAAACGTTCTAGGTTTATGAGGAAAGTCCGAGCATCATAGAGCAGGATAGCTGATAACGTCAGCCGAGGGTGACCTTAGAGCCAGTGCAACAGAAATATACCGCCAACTTTTGTTGGTAAGGGTGGAAAGGTGGGGTAAAAGCCCACCAGAATGGCGGAGACGTCATTGCTATGTAAACCTTATCCGATGCAACACCAATGGTAGCTTGCAAGTCAATGGCTGCTCGTCAGACTTGGGGCTATAGGTGGCTAGAGCTGTGCGGCGACGTACAGTCCAGATAGATTATCGCACTCGACAAAACTCGGCTTATCGGTTCGGTCACATTTGCTCCGTCAGTTAAACTTTTTTTAAGCTTAACTACGGGGCTTGTTTTTTAATAATATATAAATTTGGTAATTTGTTTTGTGCATTATAAATAAATTTCTATAATTCCCCTTGTGATTTTACGGAAAATATGTTATAATGATGCTAGACGTATTTATATAAGCAGAGGAGGGCTGTTTGTATGGAAATACCAGCTAAGACCTATAACGAAAAGTTCGAGAGCTTTTTGAAAATACTTGAAAGCGATGACAGATTTGATAATGTGTGCAAGAATTTTCTTGAAAGTATTTGCTCTGCACTTTATGTCAATGCGGCTACGGTAACAGTTTCAGGTTATGAAAACTCAGAACCTTTGAGTTATGAATTGATCGCTGATACACATAAATATACTGTATTTGCTTTTGATAAAGAATTTAATAGAAATAGATACGATGCAATGAAAAAAGCACTTATGCAAACTGGTATCCACGTTGCGGATAAGGCTCATCCGAATGGAGATGCGGAGGAAATATCCCTGCGTGGTGTGGTGTATCCTTGTTCACTCACTTGTGCTGTCAAGGACACCAATAAGTATGTTGCATATTTCAATCTTTTGTCCTCTGATCCTGAGAGAGTATGGTCACCTGAGGAGATACAGCTAGCCTCACGTCTGACATATATACTTTCTGGCATGCTCCATACTAGGAGAGCGGCTGAACATGCTGAAAGCACTACTCGCACGCTTACTGACGTTATGGATAATATGAATTCCTATGTGCTTGCAGTGGCACAGGACAGTGGTGAGATAGTTTTTGCCAGCAAGAGCTTTGAACAGTATTTGGGGAAACTGGTCGGCAAAAAGGAAAGTGACGTTTTCAGCAAGACTTGGTGTGAGCTTCCTGCTCATAAGGAAGGAATGCTTTTTGGAGGAGATTATTATTCCGAGATCATGAACAAATGGTTCAATGTGTCGGAAAAACTCATAAAATGGCATGACGGCAGAACTATCAGACTTTGCACACTTAATGATATCTCAGAAAAGATAAATTATGAGAGGGTCATCGAAAAGCAGGTCTTTTACGATAATCTCACAGGTCTTCCTAACAGATTAAGTCTTGATAAGAGTATACAGGGCATTATTGAAAGCGATGAGAACAGCACTGTTATGCTCATTGACCTTGATAATTTCAAAAACATAAATGACAGCTATGGTCACAATAATGGTGACCGACTTCTTAAAGAGATAGGTAAATTCTTTGTGGATTTTGCCCGGAAGAATAAAAAGCTGAGCGTTTTTAGATTTGGCAGCGATGAGTTCGTTGTGCTTCTGAGAGATCAGGATCAGGCCGAGATCGACGAGATATGCAAGATCATACATGATAAGTTCAACACAGAGTGGCAGATAGCTAACAGCACTTGTTATTGCACTTGTTCAATGGGCGTTGCGAAGTTCCCAAAGCTTGACGATACTGTAAACACAGTTCTTAAAAGGATCGACCTTGCCATTTCATATGCGAAAAAGCAGGGCAAGAATTGCACTATAAATTATAACGAAACTATCGGCAGGATACTTTCAAGGCAGATCGAACTTGAAAGGCTCATGCACAAGGATATCACAAATGGCTTTGCACATTTCACGGCGTATTATCAGCCTATATTCAGCAGCTCTGAAAAGAAGCTTGTGGGCTGTGAAGCGCTTATGAGGTGGAATCCACCTGAGTTCGGTCAGGTTTCCCCTGCCGAATTTATCCCTATGGCGGAAAGACTTGGCTATATCAATCTCTTGGGCGAGAACATAATAAGGATCGCAGGCAGACAGTGCAAAAAGTGGGCTGACGCAGGGCTTGATTTGAGAATGAACATCAATCTGTCTGTAGGTCAGATAATTGAGCCTGATTTCCTTGACAAGATAGACACACTTTTTGACGAAACAGGCGCACCCCCTGATAAGATATGTTTTGAGGTCACAGAAAGTCTTGCTATCCATGATATGGAAAAAATGAAGGAGCTTTTGAAGCATATAACAGACAAGGGCGTGAAGATAGCACTGGACGATTTCGGAACGGGATATTCTTCGCTTAACTGCATAAAGGAAATGCCGCTGAATACCATTAAAATAGACAAGTCGTTTATTGATGATATTGCAAAAAATCCTGACACTGCGGTGTTTGTTAAAATGATAGTTAATCTTTCTCACGACCTGCATATAGCAGTTTGCGCAGAGGGCGTTGAGGAACAGGTGCAGTTCGATATCCTGAGAGACCTGGAAACTGACGTTATACAAGGCTATTATTTCGGCAGACCTATGCCGTCAGACAAGTTTGAGGAGAAGTTCCTTAGCGAGAAACTCCAGTCAGTAAAATAAGTCGCCAAAAAAAGAAAGTTCGACCGTCGGGCGTAATACTCGGCGGTCTTATAAATATGTAAAAATCAAAAATAAAGGGGAAAGCTTATGAGTGATGAGAAAAAAGACGTAAACAGCCAGCAGGAGAATGTGGGCAAAAAGGGCATAAACAAAAAGCTTATTATCGCTTTTGCAGGCATGGGCGCTGTTATAGTGGGGCTTGTTATTGCACTGATACTGGTGGCAACATCAGGTAAAAAAGACGTGGACAGCTCGGCTTCAAAGGCGGAGAGCGGTTCTGCGGTGGCTTCAGAAATCGATGACACCAGTGAGGAGGACTCTGTGGCTGATGAAAACGAGGACGAGCCTGATGGTGAGGAGGAGGAAAGCAAGGACGATAAAAAGGAAAAGGGCTTTATCATCTCCTATTCAGGGGACAACAGTTGGCAGGACGGCGACAAGGTCATGACGGGCATGGAGATAGGCATTGAGAACAACTCCGATGAAGCCCTCAAGGAGTGGACGCTGGAGCTTGAAATAGACCAGCTCAAAAGCTGTGACGGCTGGAACGGCAACTTTAAGGTCAAGGGCAACAAACTCACGGTCACGAATGTTGATTATAATGGCGAGATCGCAAAGGGCGGTTCGACCTCTATTGGCTGTAATATCGGAACTGGAACAAAGCTCAATGTTAAGTCTGCAAAGCTAAACGGTGTGGAGTGTACTGTTAAAAAGGGCAAGGTATCACAGAATAATAACAATAACAACAATAATCAGAATAATGACAAAAAGGTCACGGAAAAGGACGTTAAAAAGCTTCTAAAGCGTACCTCAAAGGCTAAACAGGGTGATGATTGGCTACACACAGACGGAAGCAAGATACTTGATAAGGACGGCAAAGAGGTTTGGCTCACGGGCGTGAACTGGTTTGGCTACAACACAGGCACTAACACCTTTGACGGACTTTGGAACAGCGAGCTTGTGTCATCGGTGGAGGCTATTGCAGACCACGGTTTCAATCTTATAAGAGTGCCTATGTCAGCGGAGCTTATCAACCAGTGGTCGGAGGGCGAATATCCAAAGGCGAACTACAATAATGCATACAATGAAGAGCTGAACTCTATGAACAGCCTTGAGATATTTGATTATTTTCTCAAGCTTGCGGAGGAAAACGGTCTTAAAGTAATGCCTGATATCCATTCAGCGGAAACCAATGCCAGCGGTCATACTGTAAATCTGTGGTATACTGACAAGGTCACTGTAAAGGACTATTACCATGCTTTGGAGTGGCTTGCCGACAGATATAAGGACAATGACACTATCGTTGCATTTGACCTGAAAAACGAGCCTCACGGCAAGCCTAACGAGGGCGACGCTGCGGCGATATGGAATGATTCAAAGGACGCAAATAACTGGAAGTATGTGGCTGAAACGGCAGCGAGCAAGGTGCTTGCGAAAAATCCTAATGTGCTTATAATGGTCGAGGGTATCGAAATATACCCTAAGAACATCAAGAAAAACGGGGATTATTCCTCCACCAACAGTGATGATTACTATTTCAACTGGTGGGGCGGAAATCTCAGGGGCGTAAAGGACTATCCTATCGACCTTGGCAAATATCAGGATAAGCTTGTTTACTCGCCGCACGACTATGGTCCGACAGTTTATCAGCAGCCTTGGTTCGAGGGGGACTACACATACAAGAGCCTTATGAAAGATTGCTGGAAAGACAACTGGTTCTACATTCAGAAGCAGGATATCGCACCGCTTCTTATAGGCGAGTGGGGCGGCTTTATGACAGAGCCTAACCTAACTTGGATGACCTACATGAGAAAGCTCATAAAGGACAATCATGTAAATCACACTTTCTGGTGCTTCAATGCAAACTCAGGTGACACGGGCGGACTTGTAAAGGACGATTTTGTTACATGGGACGAGGAAAAGTATGATTTTGTCAAGGAAGTTCTTTGGCAGGAGGGAGGCAAGTTCGTTGGACTTGACCACGCTATCCCGCTTGGAGATAATGGTATAACTTTGAAAAAGGCAAAGGGTCTTTGATATCGCATATAAAAATAGCGGACGAAGTTTTCGGGCTTCGTCCGCTTTTGTATTGTATTTTTATCGCTGGTCGCCCATAAAGAACAGAGCGAGAGTTCCAGGCCCTGAGTGTGAACCTATAACAGCACCTGTGTAGCAGATATGCACAGTGGTCTTCTTGCCAAGCTTTTTTCGCATAAGGTCGGCTGCATATTCTGCGTCTGAAAGGCAGTCGCCATGGCAGACGGCTACTGTGGAATTATCCCAATTTCCCATGCGTTCGCACATCATATCCACAAGCTTTTCAATGGATTGCTTTCTGCCTCGTATCTTTCCAACTGGGATAAGATGTCCCTCGTTGTCAACGTGGAGAAGCGGTTTAATGCCAAGAATAGAGCCTGCTATGGCGGCAGTCTTTGATACTCTGCCACCTCGGTGGAGATATTTCAGGTCATCAACCGTGAAAACGTGGCATAGGTGAAGCCTGTTGTCAGTGATCCACTGGGCAAGCTCGTCAATGGAAAGACCCTGCTTTTTCTTTTCGTCAGCCTTTATGAGCAAAAGACCCTCGCCTGTTGAAGCACAGAGGGAGTCTATGCAGATTATCTTGCCTTCTGGGTATTTTTCCATTACGCTATCTCTTGCAATGCAGGAAGTGTTGAAGCTGCCGCTAAGACCTGACGAAAATCCAAGATAAAGCACGTCATAGCCTGCGGCAAGTTCCTTTTCAAAAGCCTGTTCATAGTCGGAGATACCTATTTGCGATGTTTTCGTTACTGCTCCGTTTCGCATTTGGGAATAAAATTCAGGCAGCGTCATGTCATTCTTGCTCTTTACAACACCGTTTACTTCAAAAGATAAGTCCAGAAGCGTCACGTCCATATTTTTTAATATATCCTCCGACAGATCGCAGGTGGAGTCGGAATATAGCTTGTATTTTCTGTCAGACATTTTTATCCTCCTTTTGCCGCTTGGGCAACAATATATAAAACATTATAACATATGGGAGGGCTTTTGTAAAATATCCCTCAACTATACTTTGTAAAATTTCTATGAACACAGTTGCCTGCGGCGCTGTGCGACAGTTAATGTGTTTTCAGATACGCAAACAGAAAAGTCACGGCAGGCGGAGGAGATAAGCATATCGCTTATGCGATTTTCTATGAGGGCGGTAATTATGTGGCGTATCTCTCGTGCAGAGCCGCTTTTTGAAAGTGCCTGCTTTGCGATAAAAGGGTATACCTCTGGCTGACAGACGAGTGTACAGCCAAGTTCGGAGAGCCTTTTTTCAAGAGCGGATATTTCAAGGCGTGTAATGTTTTCCATATCGGAAAGGGTAAGGTCGTTAAAAACAATCACCTCATCTATCCTGCCTAAAAGCTCGGGAGACATAAAGCTTTTAAGCTCTGAGAGCATAGCTTTTTTCTTGGCTTCGCCATTTGACTTGCTGTTTGAAAAGCCCACGGTCTTGGTTTCGGCAAGCTTTTTCACGCCGATATTCGAGGTCATTATTATAAGGACATTGGTGAAAGAAACTGTCCTGCCAGCAGAGTCGGTAAGACAGCCGTCCTCTAGTATCTGCAAAAGCAGATTGTAGATGTCAGGGTGAGCCTTTTCTATTTCGTCAAGAAGAAGCACACAGTAGGGCTTGCGGCGAATTTGTTCGGTAAGCCTGCCACCCTCGTCAAAGCCTACATATCCAGGGGGCGAGCCTATGAGCTTTGAAACGCTGTGGCGTTCCATGTATTCTGACATATCAAGCTTTACAATGGCGTTATCTCTGCCAAAAAGCGTTTTGGCAAGATCTTTTGCAAGCTGGCTCTTGCCCACTCCCGTTGACCCTAAGAAAATAAAGCTTCCCATGGGGCGGTCGCTGCCCTTTAGTCCTGCACGACAGCGGCGGACGGCAGAGCAGAGTGACTTTATAGCCGTCTGCTGTCCCACTATGCTTTCGCTTAGCTTATCTTCAAGCCCTGTGAGCCTTGCGGCTTCGTCCTGTCCGATATCAGCGCAGTTTATGCCTGTGAGCGATGAAATAACGCTGTCAATGTGCCTTTTTTCAAGTGGTATGCGCTTTGGGCGGCACTCTGTTATGGCGGTGAGATATTCGTCACGGGTGAGCTTGCCTTTCACATAATCGTTGAAAGCGTCTGATATTTTCTCACCAGAATTATTTTCACTTTGCTCTATGACCGCACAGGCACAGGCTTCGTCAAGGATATCAATTGCTTTGTCAGGAAAAAATCTGTCGGTGACATACCTTGCGGCAAGCTTAACTGCATATGGTATAAGGTCAGGGGAGATGTCAACGCTGTGGTGCTGTTCATATTTGTCTATAAGACCGCTGAGGATACGGCAGGTCTGGCTTTGATCAGGCTCATCTATCTTCACTTTCTGAAAGCGTCGCTCCATAGCTGAGTCTTTTTCAACATTTTTGCGGTATTCCTCAAAAGTCGTTGCGCCTATGAGCTGTAGACCGCCCCTTGCAAGCTGTGGCTTCAGGATATTTGCAGCGTCTATTGCACCCTCTGCCGCTCCTGCACCCATTATGTTGTGAAGCTCATCAATGAAAAGTATCACATTTCCAGCCTTTGCGGCTTCGTCCATACAGCTTTTCAATCGCTCCTCAAAGTCCCCACGATATTTTGCTCCTGCAAGGAGGGCAGTTATATCAAGGGAGAAGATCCGCTTTGAGGACAACGCAGACGGCACTTCTCCAAGCATGATCTTTCTCGCAAGCCCCTCCACAACAGCGGTCTTTCCCACACCTGCCTCACCTACAAGGCAGGGATTGTTCTTTGTGCGGCGGCAGAGTATCTCCATGATACGTTCTGTTTCAGCTTCTCTGCCTATGCAGGGGTCGAATTTTTCGCACTCGCTTTTGCGTGTAAGCTCTCTGCCGTAGCGTTCAAGGGTCTTTAGCTTGGGATAATTTCTGTCTGAAAAAATATTAGGCTCGTTGCCTGACAATGAGCAATCGTTGTACATCTTGTTGCAGTTCACCCCTAACTGCTGCAATATCTCAAAGGCACAGCAATCACTGCGGCGGAGTATCATAGCAAGAATGTATTCCGTTCCTGCGATACCACCACCCATGCTCTCGCACAGCCTTTTTGCGCCTTTTAAAACAGCGGCAGCGTTAGGAGTGATGTCATTTTTCGTAAGACGGCATGGCGTGCCTCTGCCTATGATGTATTCTATCTGCTCCTCTATCCTTTGAGCCGTGACCTCGTGGCGCAGAAGCACTGCACAGGCTGTGGAGTCCTCCTCATAGGCGGCAGAGAGCAGGATATGCTCAGTGCCGATATAAGTATGCCCCCAGCTTCCTGCCAGAGTGACGGCATTTTTCACAAGCTCTCTTGCCCTTGGTGTAAAGCCGTCGCTATCAAAAAACTGTTCGTTCATAAAATTCACCCCTTAAAATGTTTAAGACAAAGCTTTGTCTTAGCTACATTCTTGACAGTTTTGCGTCTTGTTATTCTCGCATTTTTATCGCTTTTATATTCTTATGCACAGGACAAATTCTCCTTGCAGATTTTTTTGTAACACATTTTTCTCTGCGTCATAAACTGTAATATAAAGCAACGGAGCAAAGCTTCAGCTTTATAAATCTTAATAAAAAAAGGAGATTTCATTTATGAACGGTTGTGGATTTGGCGGTTGTTGGTGGATCATTATCCTTATTCTCATATTCTGCTGTGGCTGCGGCGGTTGCGGAAACGGCTGCGGTGGTTGTGGCTGCGACAATGGTTGCGGCGGCTGCGGATGCTGATCTGACGGCAAATAAAAGACGGCGGAGCATTACGCTTCGCCGCTTTTTTTTATTTATCTTCTTTTTCCAAACGCTTTTCAAGGCGTTTCACAATAGTTTTCAGTGCTTTTATGCGGGCGTATTTTTTATCGTTGCCCTCAAGTATCGTCCATGGTGCTATATCTGTTGAGGTAAGTGTTATCATGCGGTCAACATATTTCTCATAGGTGTCCCACTTTTCACGGTTGCGCCAATCCTCATCGGTTATCTTCCAACGCTTTTCAGGTGTGTTTTCACGCTCGTTAAAACGGCGGAGCTGTTCGTCTTTATCAACATTGACCCAGAATTTTATTATCTCTGCGCCCCAATCATGAAGCTGGCTTTCAAACTCGTTTATCTCACGATAAGCCATGTTCACACGTTCTTCGGGGGTGAGCTTTTCGATAGGCTCGACCATTACTCTTCCATACCATGTGCGGTCAAAGATAGTAAAGTGACCATTCTTTTCAAGACGTGTCCAGAAACGCCATAGATAGTGCCTTGCAAGCTCTGACGGTTCGGGTGCAGCGATAGGGTGAACTTCATAGCCCCTTGGATCAAGGGCAGCCGCAATGCGCTTGATATTTCCGCCTTTTCCTGCTGCATCCCAGCCTTCATAGCATATTATAACAGGTATCTTCTTCTGATAGCAGAGATTTTGCAGCTTGAAAAGCTTGTCCTGATATTTTTTCAGCTTTTTCTCATATTCCGCTTCGTCAAGGGACTTGTTCATATCCACTTCTGCAAGAGCAGGCATTTCAATAGTTTTATATTCAGGATAATTGTATCCGCAGGTGTCGAACTGTGGTTCGGGAATATAATGTTCGCCCTTCTCCTTGGCGGAAACTGCAGTGCTTACTGCCTTTGTGACCGCTGTCAGCACTTCAAGCCCAGCAGAGGCACGTTCATTTGCCCCAACGCAAGTCCACGGAGCAAATGCCGTGTTTGTGCTTTCAAGCATTTTGTCATATCTGCGGAAAAACTTATCGTATTTTTCCATGTTCTTTATATCGTGGCTTTCCACACGCCAGCTTGTAACAGAGGAGTTCTCCAGCTTTTCGATACGCTTTTTCTGCTCGTCTTCGGTAATGTGCAGGAAAATTTTCACGAGAACATAGCCATCGTCAGTAAGCTGCCTTTCAAAGGTGCAGATATCTTCAAGACGTGTGTCCCTTGTTTCCTTGTCTATCTCACCGTACATAAAGGCGTTCACAGTGTCACGATACCAGCTTCGGTCAAGGATAAGAAACTCACCTTTTTTCGGCAGGCTTTGCCAATAACGCCACAGCCATGGCATACGCTTTTCCTGCTCGTTTGGCGCACGAAATGACACCACCTTGTAAAAACGTGGGTCAAGAGAGCGTATGAGCTTTGCTATCATCGAGCCTTTTCCTGCGGCAGACCAGCCGTCAAATGTGATTATAACAGGCACTCCTGCGGTCTTTATTTTGTTTTCAAGCAGGGTGAGCTGTTCTCTCAGCCCTTTTAGCTGTTCAGATATCTCTGATTTTTCTGTATTTTTCTGTATGATCTTTTCAAGCATTGCTATCTCTCCTCTTTCCACTAAATTGTTATTATCACAACTTAATTTATTTGATTTATGTATATTATACACATTTTATTTTTATTTGTATATAGACATTTTTCATGAAAATGCTATCTCTTTTTTGTTAATACGGAGTTAATATTATTGGTTTATACTAATATGATATAAAATATCTCGCAAAGGACGGCAGTGATATGTCAAAAAAAGACGAAAAGGACATTAATATATCAAAGCTCGACAAAAGTCTGGAGGGTCAGGGTCTGTTGGAGGACGCTGATGACGCAGAGTATGAGCGCACGCTGGCTCAGCAAAGGCGTGAGGCTGAGGAGCGTGAAAGGCAGGTTTTAGAGCAGGCGGAAGCTGAAAGACGTGAGCGTGAACGTCAGGAAGAAAAGGAACGTGAACGCAGGCTTGCTCAGGAGCGTATCGAGCTTATGAAGCTCAAAAGCGGAGTTATTGACGAAAGCGAGTCTTCCATAAAGGAAGAGCATGACCAGATAAGAGAGCTTCACGGCTTTGAAAAGGTGCAGAATTTCTTTTATCACAACAAGGTGTGGATAATCTTTACAATATTTATCATAGCGGTGGCGGCATTTATTTTTATTGACGCTGCAAGGCGTGAAAAGGCTGACCTGACAGTGCTTATGATCGCAAACAACGGCTTGGAAACACGTCAGGAGGAACTGGAGGAGTTCTTTGAAAAATACACGGACGATCTTGACGGCAATGGTTATGTCCATGTTGAGGTCATTATGATTCCGCTAAATTCTCACAGTGACGATTATCAGCAACAGAACGTGAACAGCACTAAGTTCTTGGCACAGCTTCAGGGGGGCGAGTCTATACTTGTTATAACAGACTCAAACACTGACGAGGAGTTCAAGTCAATAATGACTCCTGAGTTGCCAAAGGAATTTCCGAACAACAAGTATGTTGATGATATGGGCATGAGCTGGAACATGGAGATCATGGCAAAGGAGCTTAACTTCGAGAATATGCCGAATGATATCCACCTTTCAATGAGAGCGCCAGTTAAGACTTTGGGTGACTCTAAGGAAACTATGCAGGAGAATTATGATAAGGCGTTCAAAGTTTTCAAGCGCATAGTTGACGATATGACTGAGAAAGCCGTAGAGGCAGGAGATAAGGGTCTTACAACTGAGCCTGTCCACTATGATGACAGCAGTTTGGAAAGCGCTGATAGCATAGAAAGCTCAGAAAACAAGTAACGGATATTTGGCTGTAGGGGACGGCGTTCTCGACGTCCCGTATGACAAAGTAAAGAATAGCGGACAACCACTTTCCTGTGGCTGTCCGCTTTGTGTTTGTATCAGTATTGATAATCATAATTTGTGTTGTCCTGATAATAGCCGTCCGCCTGACTTGTTTGCGTATCAGAACCGCTCAGGCTTGAACCGTTTTGATCTTCGGCATATTTGTAATCAGAGGTGACACCAAGATATTCTTCAAGGCAAAGACCGCTCTTTGTTACCGCCTGGGCTTTTTCCTTGCCGAGATAGCGAATATGCCACGGCTCATACACATATCCTGTTTTATCCTCTTTTCCCTCAGGGTAGCGGATAATAAAGCCGTACTCTGCACAGTGTTCAGCCAGCCAGTTGGCTTCGGGAGTGCCTGCAAAGCTGTCCTCGGTGGTGTTAACATCAAAGGTCAGACCCGTCTGATGTTCTGAATGTCCCGGACGGGAAGATACCTCGTCTGCGGCTTCTGTGCCACGCTCTGCGGCATAGGAGTTATAAAGAGATTCCTGATCCTGATATGAACGATAGCTTGAATTTACAAAGAGCGTTATGCCGTCCTGAGCCGCTGCAGCTGCCATTTCGTCAAAGGCGTTCTGTGCAATTGTGCTTACGCCCGGTGCATAATCTGATGGCAGGGAGTAGGTCTTGTTTACTATAAGAATGCCGTCAACAAAGGTCATGCCGTTTGACTGCTCTATCTTATGCTTTGTTTCTTCTGCTTTGCTGTTGTCGGAGGTTTTCTTTTTGGTGGTGGTCTTTGCTTCCGCCTGCTTTGTGCTTTCGGTCTGTGATGATGAATCAGCAGCAGGCTTGTTGTCTGACTTTCCACCACAGGCTTTCACTATCACAAAAATTATCACCAAAAGAATTGCTATGGCAATGATACGGTTTTTCATAACACGCCTGTGTTCTCTTGCGCGCCTTTCAGCACGACGTTTTTCCATTTCAATGCGCATTCTTTCGTATTCTTCATCACGATAAGCGCTGTATTCGTCAGGCTGGCCATTAGTGCCTTGGGATAAATTCTCGTTATTAGTCTGATTATTCATAAATATCCTCTTTTTTGTAATTTGTTTTTTACGTTTTGTGTTGCCTTTATTATATCACAATCGCATAAAATATTCAAGTCGGATATTGTCGGCTTATTTCATAACATAAACATAGCATTGATATAGCGGCATAGATTCGTATTCATCATTATCTGGGTCATTCCACATATGGTCTTTTCTTTCCTGAACTATATCATCATGGAAAAAGCAAACACCAAGATATGTGTAATCTTCCAAGCCGTTGATCAGATTGTCACCGTAAGAGAAACCGAAGCTTGCATTATTTTTTAACCAAGTAAAAAGCTCTGTGTATGCCTCGTCATAGTCTGAAACACAGCTGTTGTTTGCTGTGAATTGTCGTATTTTGCTGTTGTTAGGCAGACCGACCTCAGAGAGATGTTCGTATACGTTGCCAATGCCTTGGCAGTAGTCGTCCATTTGATACAGGCTCTTTTGCAGACATTCATCAAGCTGTCCGCTTGCACGGAGTGGTTTCAGACCATATTTCTCACGGAGAGGATTTACATAATCGAGTAGATCAAGGGTCATCTGACTTGCACCATCAGGGGAGTAATATTCAGGCTCGACAGGCTCGTCCTGCTGAGTATCTTCTGTGTTTTCCTGCGGTATATCCTGCTGTATCTCAGGCTCTGTCACAGGCTCAGTCACTTTTTCTGTAGTGGTAGTGGTGGTGACTGCGGCGGCTTTTGACTCTGCTAATGCCGCCCCTTCTGCAATATCTGACGCAAGGGCAGCCTTGTCAGGCTCACGCTTTTTTGTGGTAGTAGTCATGACAGTGGTGACGGGAGGCAGAGTAGTTGTCACAGGTGTATTTGTGGTGACAGTGGCAGTAGATCGAGGTGTGCTTTTTTTCACAGCCGTGGTCTTATCACTATTGTTATTATAAGTATACACCCCGAAAACAGTTGCGGATACTAATGCCACAGCGATTATTGGTGTGGTTATTTTTGCTTTTAAAAACACTTTTTTGGGTGTAGCGAGAACTATTTCTTGCCTCTTGTTTATTTCGCTCATGCAGCCAAAGCAGAAAATGGAATCGTCATGAAGAATTCTTCCGCAATTAGGACATTTTTTCATATTTTAGTTTTCTCCTGATCTTATTAAGCACATTATACAACTCTTCCGCAGTGCTGTATCTGTCGTCTGGATTGATAGAAAGGCATTTCTTTATGACTTTCAGGATTTTCTTGTTTTCACACATTTTGACCGACGGGTGTTCACCTGTCAGAAGAACGTTCAGAAGCACTGCCAGAGAATAGAGATCTGTTCTTGCATCAGATTGCTGCATACCGAATTGTTCAGGTGCGGCAAAGCCTACAGTTCCTAAAGTCTGGGTGTCAGAGCGTTGATTAGATTTATAAATTTTAGAAATATCAAAATCTATAATCTTGACATTATTGTCGTCACATATTATAATATTATCAGGCTTTATATCACGGTGAACGATGCCGCTGTTGTGAAGAGCATACAATCCCTGGCATATGGAGCAGGTAATGTTCAGGGCATCGTGTTCTGCTAGTGTTTCGCCGTTTGCATAATCCGTAAGAGTCATGCCGTCGCAGAATTCTTCATAGATAGTATACGCTTCAGTGCTTTCGGAGATCTCGTAGATACGGCAAAGATATGGATTATTTATCAATGCGAGCCTTTGATATACAGAAACGTCAGCAGGCTTATAGATAATGTGCCGCACCATTTTTACACCTGTGTCACTCTCTAAAATGACTTTTTCGTGCTTGCTGTTTTTAAATAGATAGTTTTTGCAGTCGAACATTTTGTCTATCTGTTCTGTTTCAAAATCATATAAGCTTTTTTGGGACATATTTCTCATCTCCAATGTAAAAATGTAAAAAAATAAATTATTATAGGAAGGAACTGGTGACATGAAAAAAACAACACAGCTTATGGAAGAGCTAAATGGAAGCGATGATATCAACAGTTTTCTAAGCAACAATAAGGATTCTCTTGACAGGCAGGATTTTGCACGTTATCTTTGCGAGCTTGTGAAAAAGAAAAAGATGACAAAGATAGAGGTCATAAGAATATCCCAGCTAAATCAAATATATGGATATCAGATATTTGCAGGAGCAAGACTTCCAAGCAAGGATAAGATAATCGCTATCGCACTTGCTATGAAGCTTGATATTGATACCGTTCAGCGACTTCTGACCCTTGCGGGTGAAGCTCAGCTTTATCCGAAAAATACCCGTGATTGCATACTCATTGACGCAATAAACAAAGGCTATGATGTGGCAAAGCTCAACAAAGTGCTTTTTGAAAATGGTTCACAGTGCCTTAAATAACGATCGTTTCATAAATCAGCTCCGGCTCTTCGAAGCTGATTTTTTATTATCGTAACAAATATTATATCACATTTTGACAAGGTTTTCAAGAGTTGTCAGAACATAAAAACACGCCGCAGAAAATTTCCGCGGCGTGTTTCTCGCTATTTAACTCTTATGGAACGAGAGTTGTAGTTGTAGTAGTTGTTGCCTTATCCTTTGCAGATGTAGTTGTTTCTGCTACAGAAGAATCGGTCTTTGCTGTTGTTGTGGTCGTAGTTGTTGCTTCACTTGCTGCAGCCGATGAAGAATCGTCAGTTGCAGGCTTTGAAGCCGCACCAGCCTTAGTTGTTGTGTAACCCTCGGCTTCAATTACCTTCTTCTTGAAATCTGCTTCTTTGTTGTAGTAAGATGTTGAGAAGTAAGGCTCTTCAGTAAATGTTTCACCTGTTGCAACGATATTTGAGCAGTATATCGAAGCATAGAATGAAACTGCCTTTTTCTCCTTATCTGTCTTTACAGTTATCTTGTAAAGATTGTAGAGTGCATTTGTGTTCTCCCAAGAATCATAATTCTTCTTGTTTGTGAATGCAACATAAGTGTCAACGTAATCAAAAGACTCGATAGATGTTACCTTGCCGTCAAAGTCAGCAGGATATGGAGCGTAATGACCCTTTATATCCTTTCTCATGTCTTCGATCTTGTCGTCGATATATGACTGATAGCTGTCCATAGCAGCCTTACCTTTGTCAGCTGTTACATATGCAGGGAATGTTTCGTCAACTGTTATTTCCTTAACATAAACAGTGTCGCCCCAATCGTTTGTTTCAGTTTTGCCGGAAAGTGTTATACCGTTTCTTGCAAGTGAGGAATAAGGGCTGCAAGTTACCTTGAATGTGCCGCCGATGCCAATATAATCATCGCATGATACTGAATAAGAAACATTGTCCTTAAGAGCAGCAGGGATAGACTCGCTCTTTACTGAGTAAGGCTTTACAAATGGAACACCGCCTGAGCATTCAAATTCAAGTCCCTCGAACGGGTCGATCTCCTGAGTTTTTTCAAGACCCTCAACAGTGAAATCCTTTGTTACCTTGCCGTCCTTAACGTCGGCTGTCTTGTATGTATAATACTTGTCGTCATATTCAAACCAAGTCATGTCACCGCTTTCTTCTGCACCATAAATGTCTATGTTAGCTGTAACAGTGTACTTGTCGCCGTTTTTCAGATTTGACTTGTAGTCATAATCATAGTAGATAAATGGATATGCTGAGTCATATGAAACGTCAGCAGAGCCGTTGCCGTCAAAGCCTGAGAACTTGACCTCAACGCCCTTGAAGAAGTCGATCTCCTCACCATTTTTAAGATCCTTTACAGTTACCTCAAACTCAGTGTTCTTTAGCTTTATGTTCTTGTCCTTGAGAGAATCCTCGTTGTACTTTACGGTGCATTTTACCTTGTCACCGTTTTTAAGATTCTTGTTTGCTTTCTTATCAAAAGTGATCTTCAGCTTATACTCGCCATCGCTATTTGTTTTGAGAAGGGCATTTCTCATCTTCTTAGCTTCTGTAAAATCATCAGCTTTGTTAAATGCTTTTGTAAGAGTTTTCTTGTCAAGTGCAAAATACTTGCTTACCTTTGATGACTTGTCAGACGAGCTTGCATAGTCGGAAAGATCATCAAGGTCGCCAAGGTCGAGATCTGTCTCGTCAGCAAGGTCGCCGAGAGCGCTTGTAGCGTCTGCCATTGAATAGTAGCTCTTGTCATAGCAGTTAAGTTCTGCCTCAACATAGCCACAGCCGTCAATGCCCTTAAATTCAAACTTGAAAAGATCCTTTGCGTCGATCACCTGATATTTAAGAATGTTGCACAGAATGATGATCGCAACGATAACAACGATAAGAGCTGCAGCGGCGATAAGTGTTATCTTCTTGTGACCCTTTACCCATTCGCCAAGCTTAGCAAAAGGATTTGGCTTTGCAGCCGCAGGAGCTGCTGCCTGAGCGTAGTTGTTTGCTGGTTGTGCATACTGCTGGTCATACTGAGGAGCCTGCTGCTGTACAGGCTGAGCCTGCTGAACGGGTGCCTGAGCAGGTGCTGCCTGCTGTGTGGAAATGCCTGCTTCGGCTTCCATTTCGGCGATAGACGCACCGCAGCCGCCACAGAATTTTTCTTCTGGACCTATTGGCGCTCCGCACTTAGCACAAAACTTGATAGTGTTCATTTCATACCTCCATTGATACTTCTTTTCTAAACAGGATAAAATTTTTTATCCTATTCATACATTCTAAGTATAATATTAGCAGAAAGAAAAGTCAAGAAAAACTCGTTGAAACCGCCTTGTTCTGTATGATTTTTGTAGATTTGTACAATAACGCAAGAAAAAATCATACACTTTGATAACGTTTTAGACACAATTTTTCTACATTAAAAAACCGAATATAAATGGGGATACTGAGTGTGGTATATCTTCTCTGTCCATGAGCGTATGCTCTCGCACTCTGACAAGAATTCCTCAGAGCCCTTTTCCAATAGGGCTGGGAGCTTTGCCACTGCATAGGAGATATCATCAAGTGTGCAGGATTGTGCTATATATGATATTCTTACATAATATTTATTCCAAGCATTTTCGAGTTCTTCGAGCCGTTGGGCTGTGTCGCTGTCATCATTTCTGTAGCTGTTTTCAGCGGCGTTCACAAGGCTTATGAACTTATCGTTTTCTTTTTTTACCGCAAATACGGAGAACACTGACATGGCGGCTATGACAGTGAGGATAATAATGCAGGCGGTCAATCTTTTCATTGAGCTTGCTCCTTTATACTTTTTTCTTGCCCTTGTCTTTTCTTATGGCAACTATCTGCCCTGAGGGGTCGGCGGTGCAGATGTAAACATCTTTCAGGGGCATACCCTTTTCTCCTAGCTTTTTCATGAGCCACTTTTCGTCCTTGCCGATAAGACCAAGGGCGGAGTATATTATCCTTCCGTTGTCGACAACGAGCTGTGGAGGGTCGGTCTGAGATCCTTTTATGCCCATTCCGTCATTGTTCACAGGTCGAAACTGTGCTTTCTGATAGACCGATATCTTGCCTGTTGTTTCCACCACCGCAAGCTGTACCTCGTTTATATCGAATATACCCATGCTTCTTAGGGACTCCAAAAGATCGTCTGCAGAAAAACGCAGGTCTTTGAGCTGTTTTTGATCTATGATCCCACGGGACACGACTATTTTCGGAGAGCCGCATATGAGCTTTCTAAGCCCTCTGAATTTAAGCGAGCAGTGAGAGAGTATAACGTCAAGGCACACCAGCGTGAATATAGGCACTATGCCCATTGACATCGGTATAGTCATATCCTCGATAGGCAGGGTGGCGATGTTTGAAAGCAGAAGCGTTATAACAAGCTCCGAGGGCTGTAATTCGCCTATCTGCCTTTTGCCCATAAGGCGTATGCTTATGACAATGAGTATATAAAGTATAACGGCTCTGAAAAAAACTATCAGCATTTTGTTTTCCTCCAATATGGTCAAAGCTATTTTTTGCAGCTTTAATGCAGAATATTCTGATAACAGCCGCAGATAATAAATACAACAAAATTTCATGTAGGAGAAACAAAATGAATACACCCGATTTCAGAAACTACAAAAACGCTGAGATAGATAAGACCATTGACGCCGCCATGACTTCCCTTCGCACCATAACAGGCAATTCAATGGATCTTAACATAATGAATGTGAAGATATGCTCCGTAAGCTGTGCGTTGGTATCCATAGAGGGAATGATCTCAACGAGCGCAATGTCAGAGCTTATTTTCAGACCTATAATGGAGCTTTCTGCACGAAAGTCAAAGGGCAATGCAGAGCAGGTATTCGACTTCCTGACAAAAGAAAGCCTGCTTGCCGCCGAGAGAAAAACGGTCTTTAATTATGGTGACGTCATACAGTTTTTGTTTTCGGGCTTTGCGGTCATATTTGTGGAGGGGCTTTCAAAGGCTGTTGTTTACGGTATCCAAGGTTACGACAAGCGGTCGGTTTCTGAGCCTGCAAGCGAACAGACTATAATGTGCGCACAGGATTCTTTTACGGAAACAATAAGAACTAATATTTCTCTTGTGCGCCGACGAATGAAAACACCATCGCTGCGGTTTGAGATGATGCAGATAGGAAAGCGTTCTTCCACCGACGTGTGCATGGTCTACATGAGCGACCGGGCAAGCTCAGACGCTGTGGACAGGCTGAGAAAACAGCTCAAAGGCATAAAGCTAGATACTGTTCTCACAAGCGGATATATCGAACCTTTTATCGACGAAGGCTTCGGTTCGTCAGTGTTTTCACAAATGGCTTATTCCGAAAGACCAGATATGATATGCACAAGGCTAAATCAGGGCAGGATATGCGTTTTTGTGGACGGCACGCCATTTGTGCTTATCTGCCCATCGCTTTTTGCGGAAAATTTTCAGACCATGGACGATTTTACGGAAAAGCCTTTTTACGTCACCTTTATGCGGTGGCTGAAATATATTGCGTTCTTTCTAGCGGTGGCTTTTCCTGGTCTGTATGTTGCACTGGCGAGCTTTCACCCTGAGGTCTTCACATTGAAGCTTCTTCTGAATCTTGCAGTTTCAGAGGAGTCAACCCCTTATCCGTTGACAGTGGAGGTGCTTGTACTAATGCTTCTATTTGAGATAATGAAAGAAGCAGGCTTGCGGCTTCCAAAGCCTGTGGGAAGCACTGTTTCTATAGTGGGCGGTCTTATCATAGGCGACGCTGCCGTAAAAAGCGGACTTGTGTCCGCACCTCTGCTTATAGTGGTGGGGATAACCACAACATCATCGTTCGTTATACCGAGCCTTTATCAGCAGACGGCTATATTAAGGCTGGTGTATATTCTGGTGGGCGGCGGCTCGGGGCTTTATGGCATTGCACTTTGCACTGTGCTTTTGATGATAAATATAAACTCCATGGACGATCTTGCAGTATCTTACACCGCGCCTGTTACGCCATTTTTCTCAAAGGGTATAAAGGACGTTATTTCAAGGCGGAGCTTTCGGTCATATGAGAAAACTCACAGCACCATTAAAGAATACAAGCTTGACGAAAAGGGGGGAAGCCAATGAAAAAGCTTACGCCAATGCAGTTTTTTGCAATGCTTATCTGTACAAGAGCCTTTTCAATGATGACATTTCTCCCTGAAAGCACCGCAAACGCTTTGGAGCTTATGCTTGGAACAGTGCTGTCTACAGTTTTTCAGATAGTTATGATATGCGGTATGGCGGCTTTCCACAAGCGCTTTCCTAATGATGACCCATGCACCCTTGTGGTGAGCCGTTCAAAGTGGGCAGGCAGGGGAGTTTGTACAATGTATCTTGCATATTTTCTTACAGTGTCATTTTATGTTATCGGCACCTTCACTTATTTTATGGATTATTTTTTTTCTGATTATATACCACGGCTCATGATAGTTCTCAGCGTTGCCGCCTGCGGGATATATGTTGCAATGTCAGGCCTTGGGGTCATAGGAAAAACGGGGACAGTGCTTTTTGTACTTTTTCTCTTTGTGACATCTATCCTTGTTATAAGCTCTCTTGAAGATTTCACATTCGTTGATTTTCACCTTGCGGAAAGAAACGTTGGAAAAGGCATTTTTCATTCTGCTGTCAGCGAGCTTGCAAGAAGCTCTTATCTTGCAGTGATAGTTTTTCTTTTACCCTCAACAAAGGGCAATGCAGCAAAAACGTCTGTGTATTTTCTGCTCACAAGGCTTGCCCTTGTTGAAATAGTCTTAGGCTTTATCACAATGATACTTGGAGATTACACTCTTCTTGCAAAACTGCCATTCTTCGCACTTGCGGCATTTTCACGCACTGCCATAATAGAACGCTATGACGCCGCTGTTATGGGCGTGTGGGTAATGCTCTCGGTATATAAGCTGGGAGTATATTTCCATTGTTCAGGGAGATGCCTGAGATATGTTTTTCCTAAGCTCGGTTCTGGCTCGGGCGTGATAATAACAGCGGTGATTCCTGCGGCGGCAACGCTTTTCTGGCTCTTGCCTCACAAGTGGGAGAGCATCGCATACGCAGGGCTCAGCCCTATCCCACTCATATTTCTCGGAGGCGTAATACCGCTTCTATGCCTGATATTTGTGAAAAAGGGGGCGAGATCTGATGAAAAAGCGTAAGATACAGGTAGTTGTTGTGCTTTTTATCGCAGCAGTGACGCTGTTGTCTTCTTCTTTCGGCAGGCAGGTGGATATCGAGGAGCGTGTTCTTTGCCACGCCATGGGCGTTGACTATGAAAACGGGGAATACAATGTGTCACTGCAGGTCTTTAAGACCCAGAGTATGGGTTCTGACACTCCTCTCGATGTGAGCCAGTCCAATATACAGACTGTCAATTGCAAAGGCAGGAGTATCCGAGACGCCATTGAGGGCTGTCAGTATCAGATAGGCAGGGAGATCTTTTTTGGCCATCTTCAAATAATATGCTTTAATAAAAATATAGATCTTTCCTCTCCGGAGGAGCTGTTCTCTTTTGCTATAAAGGACAAAAATGTTTTTCTTGGAGTGGAGCTTTGCTTGGCGGAAAATACCGCAGAGGAGCTTATGAACGTTCAGCTAACAAGGGGAACGATGTCCTCAGAAAACTTCACACAGGTCATAAAAATGGGTGTGAAAAACGGCATAACGGTGGAGTGCCGCCTTATCGATCTGCTTTCCTGCATAAGATCACCGCAGTATATCGCTATGCCAGTTATCTCTATCAAACAACCGCTGGGAGATTTTGCGGAGAGTCATGAGGAAAAGTCAGCGGAACAGCAGGAGCCGCTTTTGGAAATAAAAAAGACCGCCCTTATACGAAAAGGTACGGTGCTTGAGAGCTATCTTTCCCACGCTGACGCATCAGGCTGTCTGTGGCTCACGGGAAAGGCAGAGCAGTATTATGATATGATCGAATATAATGGAAGCCCTATGGACGTTAGGATAGCCTCTGACAGCCACAGCCTGAAGCTTGATAACGAGAACGGCAGGCTCGTATGCAGATTGAAGCTCACTGTTCTTGCACACACTTCTCTTGATATCCGTGACGAGAAAAGCTCAGACCAGGTGGCGGCACTTGTGAAACAGCGCCTTGAAGAAAACATCACAGGGGTGTGGAACAAAGCCCTGTATGAGAACAGGACGGATATTTTTGATGTGTGGCGGCTTTTCCGTCACAAATATCCGCAAAGCTATCTGAAGTATGCCGACCGCCTTGATGAAGTGCTAGGCTCGGTGGAGCTTGAAACGGATATCACCTGTCGGGTGTCATAAGACAGAGCATATCCTCGGGAAGCGGTGCGGTAACAGTCACTATCCTGCCGTTTTCGGGGCTTTGAAAAGTCATTTTCTCGCAGTGGAGAGCCTGACGGCTTATAAGAGGGCTTGCCTCACCATAAAGGTCATCACCCAGGAGAGGATAACCCGTAAAAGCCACTATCATTCCCAAACCGGTAACCCGTCCTGCCGCCGCTCCGAAAACAGATAACGGTGCCCCGGTTGTACAACGACCAGTTGGTGGAACTACCGGAAAAAAAGACGGTGTAAAATCTCCACTGCCCGGAGTTATTCTCGACATCAGGGTGAAGGAAGGCGATACCGTGAAAAAAGGACAAACCGTAATTATCCTTGAAGCAATGAAAATGGAAAACAATATCAATGCACACAAGGATGGAAAAATTTCAGAAATCAAAGTTAAACAAGGAGATTCTGTATTGGAAGGTACAGACCTCGTAATCATTGAATAATTATGGGAGATTTCTTATCATTTTTGGGGAATAACCTTATTGATTTCTGGGGATATACGGGTTTTGCCAATGCAACCCCGGGACATCTTATCATGCTGGTAGTCGGACTCTTTTTTATCTATCTGGCAGTAGCCAAAGAGTTTGAACCAATGCTCCTCATCCCTATCGGTTTTGGTATTCTCATCGGTAATATTCCTTTCAATATGGAAGCCGGTCTAAAAATCGGTATCTATGAAGAGGGTTCTGTATTGAATATACTTTACCAAGGAGTAACCTCCGGTTGGTATCCGCCGCTTATATTCTTAGGTATTGGAGCCATGACAGACTTCTCGGCATTGATATCCAATCCAAAACTAATGTTAATCGGGGCTGCTGCTCAGTTCGGTATTTTCGGTGCTTACATCATCGCTCTTCTAATGGGCTTTGAGCCTAACCAAGCGGGTGCTATCGGTATTATCGGTGGTGCTGACGGCCCAACGGCTATCTTCCTTTCATCCAAACTGGCTCCAAACCTGATGGGTGCTATTGCTGTATCAGCCTATTCATACATGGCATTGGTTCCTGTTATACAACCGCCCATTATGCGTCTGCTGACCACCAAAAAAGAGCGTGTAATCCGTATGAAACCACCAAGAACCGTATCCCATACAGAAAAGGTTATTTTCCCAATTGTAGGTTTACTGCTTACAACATTCCTTGTACCTTCAGGTCTGCCTCTGCTTGGTATGCTGTTTTTCGGTAACTTACTGAAAGAAAGTGGTGTGACACGTCGTTTAGCCAACACAGCCAGTGGACCATTGATCGATACCATCACTATTTTATTAGGACTGACGGTAGGTGCTTCTACACAAGCATCTGAATTCCTAACTTGGAGTTCTGTACAAATCTTTATCTTAGGTGCTCTTTCATTCATCATTGCTACCACTGCGGGAGTATTATTTGTGAAAATATTCAATCTCTTCCTTAAGAAAGATAACAAGATCAACCCTCTGATCGGTAATGCTGGTGTATCCGCTGTTCCCGACTCAGCACGTATTTCACAGGTTGTGGGTTTGGAATATGATCCAACCAATTATCTGCTGATGCATGCCATGGGCCCGAACGTTGCCGGTGTAATCGGTTCCGCTGTAGCTGCCGGTATCTTGCTAGGATTCCTTGGTTAATAAAAACAACTATCTATATTAAAAAAGGCGAGGTCCGAAAGGATCCCGCCTTTTTATGTTATTGTTCTCAGTTAGCTTGCTCTATAGGAACCGGACTAATCTCCGTACTCGTATCCTCCACCAACGTTGTCCCGAGGAACAACCAGATCATCAAAAGGATTATAGCGACAACCACACCAAATACCAATAGCGTATTCACACTTTTCTTTCTCATGTCTTTAACTGATTTATTCATTTTAGAATAAACAGCCGGAACATGAATTTGGTTGTGTACCCTTACTCTTATTTGTTTTTCCCTAACGCCTCGTTCAGCACTTTGTTCTTAGCGATCGTTGCTTGGAATTCTTTCAAATAGAAAGGCTCAAAATAAGCCACATTCTCAAAACGGCCATCATCATATGCTTTCTGCGACAAGGATACCATATTTACAGCTAATGGATAGATACCATCTATAAAACAGGCGTTCGGAGAAGTGATTACCGTCTCACATTTAGCGGCACCGTCTCCAAAGAAACAAACCTTACCGTTCTCTAAAAAAGAAGCATACGAATCAGCATCTACGATATCAGCAGTCGTGGCACGTATCGTGTTGAGATGGGAATCATAAATCGAAGAGTAGACTTCCATACGACGGGCATCCAACATAGCGCAATACAAGCAATCGGCCTCCTCCTTATTTTTCTGAATAGCGGCAGACGCTAAAATATCCAGCGTATGAATACCGATCAAAGGAATACCATACCCAAAGCATAATCCTTTAGCCACAGACACCCCGATGCGTAACCCCGTATAAGATCCGGGTCCGCTACTTACCGCCACAGCATCCAGTTTTATCCCTTTCGACTTCGCGGCTTCTAATGCCTCTTCCATATAAACGCCCAATAACGCCGCATGAGACGGCCCCTCGAAGGAAGCCTTCTCAAAGACCACCTCCTCCCCTTCCGACAGGGCTACTGAACATACGGAAGTGGATGTCTCGATATTTAAGATCAATGACATAATAATTAACTATTAACAATTGATAATTGAACGAACAAACAATCTCAATCCTTCAATCTGATTAGGCTGCGAAGGTATACAAAAATTCATTATACTATCAAGGCAGCCCTATGAGAAACATCTATTTATGAGAAAATAAACATCAAATCTAAAAGGAAACCACTATCTTTGCGCAAACTTTTGAGAAAAATGATACAATCAATGACTGGGTTCGGTAAGGTTACTGCCGAGCTCCCTTCAAAAAAAGTAACCGTAGAGATAAAGGCTTTAAACAGTAAGCAATTGGATTTGTCCACCCGTATCCCTTCCATATACAAGGATAAGGAAATGGAGCTTCGGAGCCTGTTACTTCAATCTTTGGAGCGGGGAAAAGTTGAGTTCAATATCTTTATAGAATATATAGGCAAAGATACTCCTACACAGATCAATCTTGCCGCCGTAGAGAATTATTACAACCAAATCAAGGAGATCGCAGAGAAACTGAATATCAGCGTTCCGAACGATTGGTTCCAGACCTTGCTCCGGATGCCGGACGCAATCAAGTCTGAGACCGTAGAACCGGACGAATCCGAATGGGGGGTGGTTTTAGAAACGGTAAAGGACGCTATCAAGTACCTGTGTGATTTCCGTATCCAAGAAGGAGCCATGCTTCAAAAGCTTTTCGAGCAAAAGATAGCCAATATCGCCACTCTGTTGAAAGAAGTGGAGAAATACGAGGGGGAACGTATCGAGAAGATCAAGGCTCGTATCATGGATAACCTGCAAAAGATAGCCGAGAAGGACTACGACAAGAATCGTTTCGAGCAGGAGATGATCTATTACATAGAGAAGCTGGATGTCAACGAGGAAAAGAACCGTCTGGACAACCACTTGAAATATTTTATCTCAACCATGGAATCCGGTCACGGCCAAGGCAAGAAGCTCGGTTTTATCGCTCAGGAAATGGGGCGTGAGATCAATACGCTCGGATCAAAGAGCAACCACGCCGAGATGCAGAAGATCGTGGTCCAGATGAAAGACGAGTTGGAACAAATCAAGGAACAGGTACTAAACGTATTATAATAAGATTAACGAGAATGGCTGGCAAATTAATTATCTTCTCCGCACCCTCGGGTTCCGGAAAATCAACCATTATTAATTATCTTTTGAAACAAG
>OHLJ01000332.1_pt1 | contig 30852 bp, 29 predicted proteins | sample 1568991 | NCBI WGS metagenome assembly OHLJ01 (sample SAMEA3879601, study PRJEB24766) | human gut metagenome | biome: human-associated habitat; feature: feces | place: USA | collected 1985/1987
TCTTTGCAGACGAGGATAACAACAAACGCTGAGATAAACGATAATTTAGCGGCTTAGAGCTGGATGTCAGAGACATCAATCTCGCCGGACATCAGCTTGGGCAAGAGTGCATCTCTTGTTGCGGATAGCCTCTTGTTCTCGGCCTTATTTGAATGGATTTTTGCGAGAACCGGCAAGGCAAGAGCGTTAAACTCTTTCAGCTCTTCCTCAGATGGAAGCGCAACAGGATAGGACATGATTTGCTGCTTATCGCCCCGTGGCATCTTCGTCCCTTTTGATCCTGCAACCATGAAGGCGAAGAACTTATCCGCATATAGCGTGCTAAATAAGTAAGCCGCATACTTTGACTGAACAGGTGTGAAGCAAAGAACATCGGTTGAGCAGCCGCACTCGTCGTTGCAGTAAACAATCTTCTTAAAGTAAGGACGAATATTGGAAATCAAAGTATCGCCATTATGACAAGCGGTAGTCTGCGGTGTTGTTGGAAGGCTTGCGGCCTCAGTTGCACCAGCTTTCCCCGGAAGCATATTCTCCGTTGAGAAGTAAGTGCTGGTATTCAATTCGGAAACCGCCACTCTGTCTTTGGAATAAAAGCATATATCCAATAGCTTTCCTTGCTCGCCTGCTGCGCTGACATCACCAAACCGCTCTTGATATACTGTTTGCAGGAGTTCAGCTAAATTATCGTTTATCTCAGCGTTTGTTGTTATCCTCGTCTGCAAAGAGCCGATAAGCTTAACTACTTTCTTCTGTGTTTCAAGATCGGGTATTTCTATCTCGATCTTTTGAAAAGTTGAAGAAGGACGAGCCAAGGCAGGAACGCCTACTTGCGAAGCATTGCTAAGAAGTTTATGCTGTCCAATCGGTGTATGAAAGTAGTACACAAAATACTCCGGCAAAACTTTCTTATTACACTTGACGCGGAACTGAGATTGCGAGATCACATATCGATCTCTTTGCGCAGTCTGAGGAATGTAAACAATCTGTCCAAGTGTTCCCCGGTGAGTAATTACAACATCACCTTTATGTGCGTTGGCCTTTTTCAGTGAATCAGCCTTTTCTTCGGTAACATAGCGGAATGATTTTTCTGAAAGTTCAAATCCCTCAAGATTGCTGCCGTTGAGAACAGGGATGCCTTTATCAACAAAACAATCAACTTTTATATTTGAGCCAAACGGCCCCATTGCTATTTCGTCTATCAAATCAGAGATAGGGTAGGTTTTATAATTCATACCCAATCGCCCCCAATCTCTCTTTGATCTCGGCCTCAAGCTCATGGGATTTTGCAAACAGCTCGGAAAGCTCAGAGGTCAACCGACTCATCTTTTCCTCAAACGGTTCGCCGTCATCTTCCTGTTCCTCGATGCCAACATAGCGCCCCGGCGTGAGGATATAATCTTGCTTGGCAATATCCTGAGTAGTAACAACTGCGCAGAAGCCTTTTTCATCTTCAAGCGTGCCGTCAACAAATGCGTTGTATGTGTCTGCGATCCTCTGGATGTCTGCATCGGTCAGCTCACGCAGCTTTCGCGTGACCATCGTGCCGAGCTTTCTTGCGTCGATGAACAGCGTCTTGCCCTTTTGCTTTTTGTTCTTGGCGAGAAACCAGAGCGACACCGGAATCTGTGTTGTGTAGAAGAGCTGGGACGGCATAGCGACAATGCAGTCCACAAGGTCAGCGTTGATGATGTTCTTTCGGATTTCGCCCTCACCGCCGGACTGAGAAGATAGCGAGCCATTCGCAAGCACCATACCAATCCGCCCGTTCGGTGCGAGATGCCAGATCATGTGCTGCAACCAAGCAAAGTTGGCGTTGTTGGCCGGAGGCGTTCCGTATTGCCAGCGCACATCATCCAGCAGCTTATCTTGTCCCCAGCCGGAAAGGTTGAAGGGAGGATTCGCCATAATAAAATCCGCCTTGAGCTGCGGGTGACAGTCATTGAAGAATGTGTCCGCGCTAAATTTGCCAAGGTCAGCTTCGATGCCGCGAATGGCAAGATTCATCTGCGCCAGCTTCCATGTGGTAGGGTTGGAATCCTGCCCATACACAGAGATGTTCTTGATATTCCCGCCGTGATTTTCGATGAACTTAGAGGACTGGACAAACATACCACCAGACCCGCAGCAGGGGTCGTAGACACGGCCATTGTATGGCTGCAACACCTCGACAAGGGTGCGAACAACGCAAGATGGGGTATAGAACTCACCGGCGAGCTTACCTTCCTGTTCAGCAAATTTGGCAAGGCAATACTCATAAGTACGGCCGAGAATATCTTTGCTGTTCCCGTGGTCGATCATCTGGATATTGGTAAAGAGGTCAACGACCTCACCGAGCCGCCGCTTATCCAGCTCAGGACGGGCAAAGTTTTTGGGGAGAATGTCTTTGAGCCGCTTGTTTTCCTTCTCAATGCTCCGCATGGCCTCGTCGATGACTGTGCCGATCTCAGGCGTGTGCGCAGCGGCAGATATGACGCTCCATCTTGCGTTTTCCGGTACAAAGAAGATATTCTCCGCCGTGTATTCGTCCTTATCCTCTTCAAAGCCGTCGCCCTCAGCAACAAGCTCCTGATACTTCGCCTCGAAGCGGTCTGAGATGTATTTCAAAAAAATCAACCCGAGAACAACCGACTTGTATTCCGAAGCGTCGATGTTGCCGCGAAGGACGCAAGCTGCATCCCAAATCTGTTTTTCAAATCCAATATTGCTTGTATTCGTTTCAGCCATTGAAGCTACCTCCGTAGTCCTTTTTTACGATATATAGAATGCACAGTGCGTGGCTCACTTGTCCGTATGGATCGCTTCGCAAATGTCCCCGATGTCACAATTCAGATACTCACAGATGCGCAGCAAGACAGAAAGGGCAACCTCTTCATTCTTATTAAGCTTGCTCATGGTACCCGGCGAAAGCTCGATTTCTTTCCGAAAAACCGCCTTCGGAATCTCTCGTTCAATCAGCATTACCCATAATTTCTTGTAGCTTATCTTCATCACTGCACCTCACTCAACCGTTTATAGTGACCCTCATTTTATTATACATCGAAAGCTCCACAAACGCAATTCATCCGTCCGAAAATTCAAAATAAATTTCAAGTTCTTGGATTGCTGCACAATAATAAAAAGCCTGCGCAATGCACAGGCCAAAATAGTCAGGGACGCATCTTCCTTCCGTGCCGGTATAATGCGTAAGTGTAAAAATCGAGAGCAAGGACGATCTCATATCCATTTGTGCTTGAGAAGAAAGAAATGTCATCGGCATACTGGATCACGCTTTTCAAGAAGCCCATTGCACCGCCGCAATCGAATGAGAAAATTACCGTGACTGTCCCGGCACCTTGTCTGATTTCAGTGTCAATTTGGTAGTTCTCAGATATTTCGATGGCTTGACTGATAAATACCTTGGCGATAGGTTTCCGCTCAGGAAGCGGCACATAAACTGCGCCCTCATTGAGCTGTTTGAATATGTCTTTTGATGAATATTTATCTTTTGACGGAGCGGGTTCTTTTACTTCGGCTGGTACAGGTTCATCGGCTATCTCAGCTTCTATTTCCTCTATTGTAGGTTTATTGTATTGCCTTTTATAAATCACTTTCTGAAACATTGTATCTCCTTCCGTGTAATCGAAAGAATGGCTGACAGTCTATCAGATTATGGGCATCGTTAAGTTCACGCAAGGATCTGAGAAGTCGTTCTTTACGATTCAGTCTATGTATTATCAATTTACCACGGGAGAATAGAATAATCAATGTGATTTACTGTATTCTCTCGTTGTTTTGCGTTGTAAAATGTGAAAAGCTCACTCCCCAAAGTGAGCAGTGAGCCTTGTTGCTTATTCGAGTTCTCCGCTGCGGGATTTCTCCTGTTCCTTTGCCATCGAGGGACTGAGGAAATCATCCACATTCGCCTTCATCGTGTCAATCAGGCGAGCTTCTTTTTTCAACTTGGCGCGTTCGTCATAAAGGCGCTGCTGCTCGTCCACGAGCCGTTGCTGTTCAGCTTGCAGAGATTTCAAGCTCGGCAATTTTCCGTCGCCCTGAATGGCAAGCAAGGTGCTCTTTGCCGCCTCATAGATGACAAGCTCTGCTTCGTGTTTGGCACGGTATGCCGGTTTGTCCGCCGCCTTCATATAGGCATCATAAACCGGTTTGAGCCGCTGGTAGTTCGAGATGTTTTTGATAAGCGGCTGCACCTCACGCAGTTTGGCTTCAACATTTTTCAGCTCACTGCCGGTGCGGGCATAGGAGCTGTGAATGTCCTCGACTTTCTTTTCAAGGTCAGCATATTGCAGAAGGTTGTTCTCAGTCAGGTAGTTGAGAGTACGCGCGGCCTCTTTGAGAATGGTGAGCTTCGCTTTGTGTTCGTAACCTTTGCTGCCGATGAGCTGGATGCGCTCCTGAATGTCGCTGATGAGGGAGATACCCCGGCGAGAGGTCTGCATCTGGCGCTTGCGGTTCCCGCGCCCCTGAATGCGCTCTTTGATCCGTTCCTCGGTGTAGTTGTCTCCGATGGTCTTCGCACGGGTAAAACGCTCCTGTCCCTCAGCACGGAAGGAGATGTATTTTCCGGTCTTGATTTCATATCCAGCTTCCTGCACGAGTTTCAAAAACTCATCGTAATCCTTCGCTGTGATGATGCAGCGGTCGATGGTCTGCTTGAGCTTTTGCTTCCAGCTTGTGCCACGCTTCGCTTCGGTGTACTCCTTGTAATCCATGCCCTTGCTCTGTGAGGGTGGGATCACGGAAAGCCCATGTTCCTTACAGATTTCGTCGCTGAGTTGGCGCATTTCCCGGTAGGTTCGCCGATTGCTTCGGTAGGCATGATAGTCTACAAAGTTTACGGCATTGAAGATGATGTGATTATGGCAATGCCCCTTGTCGATGTGGGTGGCGATCACATATTCATACCTGCCTTTCAGCCATTCGTCGGCAAACTGTTTTCCGATTTCATGCGCCATCTCCGGCGTGACTTCTCCGATGTCGAAGGATTGAATCAGGTGTCGGGCAATCACCTTCGGCATCTGCATTCCTTGCTGGACAGCGAGATTTCGCGTCCACTCAAATTCCTTTGCAGCCGCGTCGCTGGCAGCACAGCCGAAAGAGGAAACATAGAGCTGATCGTCCGTCTTCGCCGGGTCGAGGATGTAGGCAAGCGCCTTGTTTACAGTTCCTCGGATTGGCTTGATTTTAGTAACTGCCATATTTCCTTTTGCCTCTCTTTCAGCTCCACAACATCATCCTCATAAAAGTTTCCCTTTGAGTTGATGCGGCGGCAAATCTGATTGATATTTGACGCTGCACGGCTGACAGCGGCGGCAAGCTTCTTCTGCTGGGTGTAGTCCACCTTGATGATGTAGCCGTCAATCGCCATCTTCCTGAGATACGCGCCCATGTTCTTTGTTCCGAGCTGCGCCATCTTTGATTTGATGATCAGATGCTCATTTTCCGATACGCAAAACTCAATGCGTATTGGCCTTGTTCTATTTGCCATAGGCAATCTGTCCTTTCGTAAAGATAGAGGGTTTGGGAGACATCCCAACAAGCATTTTGAAGAGTAAGGGCAGGGTTCCCTTACTCGAAAATCGCCGTGTGTACGGACACCGGCTGTGCTTGCTATTCTCTCAAAATCGTATTCCCGGTGCTTCTCCCCGTAAAAATCCCCTTCACTTTACAACGGACATTTTATAAGGAAATTAGCGGTATGGAAGAGAAAAAAGGCGCTCGAAAGCGCCTTCCCTCATGCTTGTGCAGCTTATTTCTTTTTCCCTTTACCGCGTTTCTCGTAGTCCTCGTCAATCCGGCGCTTCCAATCTGCGCCGAGCGGGGCGCTGCAACGGACCGCGGAGATCGCCTCACTCTGCACCTCATAGTTGAGCTGCGTCCCAGCGCTGTCAGAGTGGTAATTGACGGCTCGGTCAGCTCCGATCCCAAAGTGCCGTGCCGTTTCCACTGCGTCGATGTTTGCGCCGAGGAACGGGAACTCCCAGCCATACTTTGCCTTCTGCCGCTCGATCATCTGCTTCACCCTGTCACTGCTGTAAAACCGGCTCGCATTCTCCATCCCGTCCGTGGTGATGATAAACAGCGTATGCTCCGGGACATCCTCCGGTCGGGCGTACTTATGGACATTGCCGATGTGATGGATCGCACCGCCGATGGCATCGAGCAGCGCCGTGCAGCCGCGGGTGAAGTACTCCTTCTCCGTCAGGGGCGGCACCTCGCTCAGCGGCAGACGGTCGTGGATGACCGTGCTGTCGTTGGCGAAAAGCACCGTGGAGACCAGCGCCTCCCCCGCTTCCCGCTTCTGCTTTTCGATCATGGAGTTGAAGCCGCCGATGGTGTCCGACTCCAGCCCAGACATAGAGCCGCTGCGATCCAAAATAAAAACCAATTCCGTCATAAAAAGGGCTCCATCTTATAGGGAAACGAAATGACCCCCCCAGGGGCACTACCGGTACGGAACAAGTGAAATAGCCGCAAGCCATCATTCGATGGCTTGCGGCTATTTTCGTTTATGTCCAATATCATGTACATGGATAAATTGCGTGATTGTAAACGCGATAGCAGTAGCCTTTTTACTATTGTAGCGCAATCGGCAGCATGATGCAAAAACATATTCTTTTTGCTCTTGATTTCTTTCTAATAATCGTTATAATAATTATTAGAAAGTTTGTTAGAGCGGGGGTCGTTTTATGATTGAGAATAAGACCACGGAATTTAAGCGTGAGTACATGGACGACATCAAATATGCTATAGTTGCCTTTGCAAATACGGATGGCGGAAAGATTTATATTGGCGTGAATGATGATGGAAGTGTCCGTGGTATTGAAAACACCGATGCAGTCATGCTTCGGATCACAAATATGATTCGAGATTCCATTCGTCCGGATGTTACCATGTTTACTGAGTGTGCCATCGAAACCATCGAAGAAAAGCCTGTTGTGGTTTTGACAGTGCAGCGAGGTACTGCCCGTCCCTATTACCTCGCAGGGAAGGGCATCCGCCCAGAGGGCGTGTATGTTCGCCAGAGCGCATCCTCTGTTCCGGCTTCTGAGACAGCCATACTGAATATGATTAAGGAGACCAGCGGTGACCGTTACGAGGATGCCCGCTCCATTAATCAGCAGTTGACTTTTGAAAAAACGGAAAGCTATTTTGCAAAGCGTAGTCTTCCTTTCGGAGATCAGCAGAAGCGAACGCTGAATATCATCGGCTCCGATGGTACCTACACCAACCTTGGTATGTTGCTATCTGATCAATGCGTTCACACCATCAAGCTGGCTGTATTTGATGGCAGCAAGAAAAGCGTGTTCCGTGACCGCAAGGAGTTGAGTGGCTCTTTGCTCACGCAGTTGGAGGATGCCTATTCCTACATTGATCAGTTCAACCATACCCGTGCGGAATTTGTAGGGCTGGAACGCATTGACAGGCGAGATTACCCCAGCGAAGCGTTACGCGAAGCATTGCTCAACGCCATCACCCATCGTGATTACAGCTTCAGCGGCTCCACACTGATCAGCATCTTCGATGACCGCATTGAGTTCGTGACTATTGGCGGTCTGGTTCGCGGCCTTACTTTTGACGATATTATGCTCGGTGTATCTGCGCTCCGTAATCCAAATTTGGCCAATGTATTTTATCGGCTGAAACTAATTGAAGCTTACGGCACTGGTATTCTAAAAATTAATGAGAGTTACGCCGACTGCGCTGTAAAGCCGCAGTTTGAGGCTACAGATAACGCCTTCAAAATTACACTACCTAACATCAACTATGCAGGTACTCGAAAAGATGTAACCGCTACAGCCCCATTGAAGGTCGCCGATAAAGCAGAACGGCAGGAAATGCTGCTCCGTTTGACCGAAAAGCAGGGATACATCATTCGCAAAGATGTGGAAGCTGAGTTGAACGTTTCTCAGGCTACCGCCATTCTGATCCTGCGGGATATGGTCGAAAAAGGTCTCTTGATCAAGGAAGGCTCCGGTAAGCAGCAGAAGTACCGCATTGCGGAATAACACCCATGCCGAAGTGGAGGTTAAGAGGTTAATATGTATATTGAATTAAAATGCCGGTCCTGCGGCAAAGATTTCCGTGTGGATTTCACCAGCAATGAGTATGATGTAGATAAGTGTCCTAAGTGCGGAAGCTATCTTAGCTTTAGTGATGTGACTCGAATTAGGGCAATTACGGATCCGTTCTATACAAATGTTAGCAGGATCGATAGCGTGAGTGTGTGCGGAATTCATACAGAAGAAAACTGTGCCGCCGGAACTGCAATTATCGCTGCTGACTTGTTCTCCTCTGATATAGAGCAGCTGAACGAAGTGTATCAATCTTCATCGCCGGAGGTGAAGAGCAAACTTGCAGCTTTAATCGATAAGTTCTATCTTTTGGTCAACAGTGATGCCCAAGATGGAAATATCGATAAACTGGATCTGACATTAGACAGCTTGCGTGCGTTGTTTCTGGAGAAAGCAAATGAAAACCACAAGGAAATGGCGCATATACTTGGCCTTGCGCAGGAGGGATAAGAATGCCTAACCTTTCGCAATTAAAACGAGAACGTATGTTAGCGTTCTTGCAAAAGATAAAGGACGAGCACCGGGACGATGACGATATGCTCATCGCCCTGGGCGAGATTGAGAGTGAGCTGACCTCCAAGAAGTATGGCCTTGTCTGGGAGCAGCATGAGGAAGCCGTGGATGTGATGATGCGGGATAATGTTCCTGTGTTCACGGAAGTTCCGGAGCGGGAAATCACTGCGGCACCCGGTCAGGGCTATAACTTCATCCTGGAGGGCGATAATCTCCACTCCCTGCGGCTGTTGGAGAAAACCCATAAGGGAAAGATCGATATTATTTACATTGACCCTCCCTACAACAGAGGCGGTAATGACTTTAGATATGAGGACACCTTTGTTGAAAAACAAGATGGTTTCAGGCACAGCAAATGGCTCTCTTTTATGGAATCTCGGCTTCGTATTGCATGGCAACTTCTAAAGTCAGACGGCGTTATCTTTATTTCTATTGATGATTTTGAGATGGGTGCTCTGCGGATGCTTTGCGACGATGTGTTTGGCGAAGCTTTTTTCCTGTGCAATATCGTATGGCAGAAACGCTATTCCAGAGAAAATCGTGAAGCGATTGGCGATGCACACGAGTATATTCTTGTGTATGCCAAGGATAAGCTGAAGTTTAAGGAGAATAGACACCTTGTCCCCATGAGCGAAGAACAGGCAAAGGTGTATAAGAACCCCAATAATGATCCCAAGGGCAGATGGAGAGCAGTTCCTATGACCGCCCAGGGATATCGGCCAAATCAGATGTATCCAATTGTCGATCCAAAGGGTGGAGTTCATTATCCACCCGAAGGTCGTTGCTGGAGCACTATTGAGCCTGAATTCAAAAAGCTTTTGGCGCAGGGGCGGATTTACTTCGGCAAAAATAACGACTCTCAGCCCAATACTATCCGCTACTTATCTGAAGTTGAGGGGGTTGTTCCCTGGACATGGTGGAACAACGAGGATGTTGGTCACACCGACGAAGCGAAGAAGGAATTGTACGCAATCCTCGGAAAGACCAATAACTTTGAAACCCCGAAGCCAGTTCGTCTCATAAAGCGGATATTGGAAATTGCTTCTAACCCCGATTCTCTTGTTCTGGACTTCTTTGCTGGTTCTGGTACCACAGGCCAGGCGGTGTTGGAAATGAACAAGAGAGATAACGGCAATCGTAGATTCATTCTGTGTACCAATAACGAAGTAAATATCTGTGAGGAAGTTACATACGAGCGCATTCGCCGTGTTATCAACGGGTATGGTAAGCAGGCTGGCTTACCTGCGAATCTACAATATTACCGTACTGACTTTGTTCCGATGGACGATGAATACCTGTCCGACACCCTTCTGGAACACATCCGGGAAATGATCCAGTTGGAGCATGGTGTTAAGATTGACGGTAGCCAGTATTTGATGGTTATGAGTGACGAGGAAGCCGATGAACTACAGACACATTGGGGCGAGTACAAGGGTGTAAAGGCCATCTATGCATCCAAGGAAGTTCTGTTCACTACGGAGCAGAACGCGCTCTTTGCCGGTGTGGAGATCCACACCATTCCCGACTATTACTTTAACTTTGAACTGAAGGAGGTGGGCGAAACATGGTAAACGGTATCAACATCAATCTGTTTGATTTTCAGGAAAAGGCGGTCATCAAGCTGATGGATATTGTGACCGACAGCCGATCCAAGCAGACCGTTATTGTGAAATCTCCCACCGGCTCCGGTAAGACCATCATTCTGATCGATTTTATCGAAGAATACCTGACCAAGATCAATAGCCGCACCGCCTTTATCTGGCTGTGTCCCGGCAAGGGTGATCTGGAAGAACAGAGCCGCCAGAAGATGTGTAAATTTGCGCCCCACCGCTATACTCAGAATCTGTTCGATGCCCTCCAGAATGGTTTCGATGCCGAAAGCACCACATTCATCAATTGGGAATTGGTGACTAAGAAAGGCAACACTGCCATCCGGGACAGCGAGAGGAAGAACCTCTTTGACCGGATTGCGGAAGCACACCGGGCAGGAACGGAATTTATCGTCATCATCGACGAGGAACACTCCAATAACACCGCAAAGGCAAAGGCCATCATTGATGCATTCTCTGCCAAGAATATCATTCGTGTAAGTGCCACTGCCGTGGAAAACAAGCGGTATGAGTATTTTGAGATTGATGAAGTGGATGTCATCAATGCCGGCCTGATCACCAAGGCTCTCTATGTGAATGAGGGATTGGTGGACGGCATGGAGATCACCAATGACTATGAGTGCCTGTTGGATCTGGCAGATGCCAAACGCAAGGCGATCGCTGCCCGGTACAAAGAACTGGGCAAGGCCATTCGCCCTCTTGTGTTGATCCAGTTTCCCAATGGTCAGCCGGAAACCATCCGTGCGGTGGAAGTCAAGCTGGAAGGCATGGGCTATACCTATGACAATGGAATGGTCAGCATTTGGATGAGCGAGGACAAGCGGGATCTTCCCGACAATCTCACCGAGAATGATGCTACCCCGGTATTCCTTCTGATGAAGCAGGCAATCAGCACTGGCTGGGACTGCCCTCGTGCCAAGATCCTGGTGAAACTGCGCGAGGGTATGAATGAGGGTTTTGAAATTCAGACCATTGGCCGCATCCGCCGTATGCCTGAAGCGAAGCACTACGAAGATGATCTGCTTGACTTCTGCTATGTGTATACCTTTGACGAGAAATACAAGGCCGGTCTGCTGTCCAGCATTGATCGGGCTTATGAAACCCGCCGCCTGTTCCTGAAGGATAAGTGTAAGACCTTCACTCTGCAAAAGGAAATCCGAGATATGGACTTCGATGGTCTGGGTGAGCGCGAGGTGCTGATTAAGATCCACGAAGCATTGGTTGCCAAGTACCATCTGGGCAGCGATAAGAAGCAGAACCAGATGCTACTGGCGGATGCCGGATATATCTTCGGTGCGGAAATCCATGGACAAGCTTTGCAGGGTGAATTTGTGCGCACGTCTGCCTTGACGGAAAGCCATAACTATATCACGACCCATAAGCGCGTCGATACCCATAAGCACGGCATGCAGCTCATGCACAGTATCGATGCCATTAAAAGTTCCATTGGCATGGCACAGAACAAGGTCAAAACTATTCTGGAGCGGCTGTTCCGCAAGGGCGGCAATCCCGGCCGGAAGCTGATTGCACTGGAAACAGCCGAATTCTATGCTTTCGTCATCAATAACCAACACAAACTGAAAGAAGAATTCCGGGAAGTTACATCACAGATGGCTATTCAAATGAGTATGCAACTGCATCCGAAGAAAAGCGCATTCCATATTCCGGAACAAGATTTCTTCCGTTATGACCCCAATGTGAAGAACGAAGTAGAGTACCTCTCCAATGCCTACCATGAGTATACTTCTGGTTTTGCTACCAGTCTTGTCCGCAGTACCTGTGAAATGTTGTTTGAACAGTATTGCGAAAGACCAGATAATGATATTGAGTGGGTGTACAAAAACGGCGATACCGGACAGCAGTATTTCTCCATCGTATATGTGGATGGCATTCAGAAGCAGTGGCTATTCTACGCTGACTACATTGTGATGAAAAAGGATGGCACCGTCTGGGTTATCGAAACTAAGGGCGGTGAGTTCAAGGGCCAGGACAAAAACATCGACCGTCAGATCGAGAACAAGTTCAATGCATTCAAGGCTTATGCTGCCAAGCATAACCTTCATTGGGGTTTCGTGCGGGACAAGGATAATCAGCTTTATATCAACAACACAGAATTTGCCGCTGATATGGCTGATAAGCCTTGGGTGCCGCTAACGCAGGAGTTTTAAGCGCATAGGGGGTGAATTCCTTGGAACAACCTGAAAAAAAGAAATCACATGATTTTAATATCTACTATCTGAATTTTAGTAAGGTATATGAAATTGCAATGATGATTAACAATGTTATCCTTACGAAAATTGAAACCGATAAATCAAGTAGTTTCGAAGAGCAGTATGGATATACATCATCCATCTCAGCGCAAGGTACAAAACAGTTTCTGGACGGAATTAAGGCCTCTATCTCTGCAGATGCGAGGGAAACTTCTACATCCTCGTCCAAAGTAGTGGAAAGCTTGGATGTAAAGACAACCAAATCCATTCTTTTGCGTAGGGTCATTGAGCAGTGTGCATCTGTGACTGTGTTGGATAGCTCGGCAGAGGGCGATCTTGTAAAAGTAGATCGTGTTAAATTAGAGTTGCTAAACGAAGAAAGTCTGCGGCAATTCCTTATTCTACGTCGTGATGCATTAAAGGGTATGCGGGTGGAAGGTATGGAAGTAAATAATCTGATCAGTTCGATGTTGCAAGACTATGCCTACATTTTGAAGGGCCTTGTATATGATGAAAGTATGGAAAAACCTGTATCTGAAATCATCATTAAAATTCCTATGGAGATTCAATCGGAGTTTGAGAATAAGTACAATATCAACGATTTGCTTATTGGTCATGTATCCATTGTTGGCATCTACAAAGGCATCGTAGGCGAAGAATTTATTACTTCAAATACATTCACTTATTTCCAAGAAGCAGGCGCTCGTAAGGAAAAGCAGGAGGCAACCGCCAGCAAAATAATCAAAAGTAATACACAACCTGTATCACACGACACAGAAACAAAAAAGAGTGATGATGACTATCATTTCGTTGACACGCTGGCAATAATTCAAGATGTTGCATTCAAACTGGAAGAAGTCCCTACTCCAAAACTTCACTGGTGGAACCGTTTTGGTATTTGGCTGAGTAAACTGTGGAGGAAATAACTATGGGCCATACCTTGTTTACTTACCGCGATCTTAAGGAATTGAGAAAAATCCAAGAAGAAAGAGAAGTATTTGCCTTTATATTTGGAGAAACAAAGGATATGCTCGATTCCTGTTCTGATGTTTGTGTTGATATATCTGCTTTGGTTCATTTTCTGTTGAGCAATAAGAACAATATAGAAACGACATATATAAATTTCACCAGTATAGCGGAGGATACAGTTGTAATTACAGAAGCAGCGATTGCAGAAAGCGCCATGGAGCTACTGCCTCTTTTGTTCTCTGATTACGAATGCTATTTCGGGGCAAATGATGAGGAGGATTCTACCCCTGAAGAAACACACGAATTTAAACCGTATCCCAGACAAAAGATATACAAATACAACAACGCACAGGATTTGGACAGAATCATTCGATATGCAGAAACGAATGACATTCCGATTGCAACTTTTTCTCGTGCAAATGGTGAGCTGCGAAAAGAATTCGAAAAATTCAATAACTCTTCTAAATTAGCCCTGTTGGATTTGACTTCCGTTTCATATGCGATTGAGGACAATAAAGCCCTGATTTATGCACTTGAACAGTTTCTTAGTATTATGCCAAATATCAGAGTTATTGCACAAACTGCTCAGATTGATGTGTTGTTGAAATATTTTCCGTTGTTTTTAGATGGACAAGAGCCTGTCTGCAAGTTGCTTCCTGATTTATCCGGTTTGGGAGAGAAAGAGCCTGAAGAAAGCGAACTTGCAAAAGTTACAGACTTGAGCGGAGAGAGTTTCGAGACCTTCATCGATGCATTTGATCATAATTTGATAGGCCATAGATATTTCAAAGACAGGCTACGGTATTCCTTAAAGAATTTTATTTCCTTAAACAAAGCAAAGGAGCAGAAAGTTCTTTCAATTTTTCTGTTTGGTGCATCTGGTATTGGAAAAACTGAGGTTGCAAGGCTGATTGCAAATGGACTTCAAAATGATTGTTATTTGGCCAAAATCAATTTCCAGAATTACAGCAGTCAAGATGCGTTGAATAGTTTAATTGGCAGCCCGGCAGGTTATGTTGGCTGTAATCACGGAGAATTAAGTGAAAAAATTCAAAAGAGTAAAGTCGGCGTACTGCTTTGCGATGAGTTTGAAAAGACCACTCGCCCAGTTTTCTCATTCTTTCTGGAGTTGCTGGAAGAAGGACGTTTTACAGACTCCATGGCAAGAGAATATGACATGGATGGATATGTTATTATCTTCACTTCCAATCTTCTCAGCGAAGCAGAATATAAAAAGGTTATTCCTCCCGAACTTCAGACACGTTTTGATTTAGTGTGCGAATTTGAGGAACCCACAACGGCAGAAAAGACAGCGTTTCTGGATTTGCTATTGGAGATGGCCAAAACCAAATATTCTGAGCAATTTGCAAAGATTGAAATTACTGAAGATGATAAGAAACGGTTATATGCCTTTGATTACTCCTCGCTTTCGGCACTGAGGGATATTAAGCGAGTCTTCAACAATCGTCTAATGGATTATTTCGTAGAGAAAGGCGTTTTATAACTCAAAAAGATATAGCTATTCTCGTCGTTCTGTGGTAATGTGTGTTGCTACCAGGAGGTGCAACACATGAACAAACTACTCAAAGACCTGTACGACTGCTTTTACTTCCCACCGGAACTCCCGGCGCAGAAGCAGGAAATCGAGGAATGCCATCAGGCACTCATTGAAGTGTTGGAAAAGCCGGAACGGCGGCTGGTGTTGCAGATCATCGACGCCAAAGACCGCATTGTGGAAGAAACATCCATCGACAGCTTTATCTCTGGATTTGCGCTGGCGTGGCGGATCTCCGCAGAACTGAATCAATACGAAAAAGAGCGTTCGTTCTCTCGCTATACAGCGAAGAGGTCGGGCGCTCTTTCCATGTCCGGAAAGGAAGAAACAAAATGAAGAAGCGAATCATTACTTCCACGGCATTCGCCGCCTGTCTGGCCCTGTGTGCCGCTATGTGGCCGCAGAACGATCCAGCCGTGGAAACATCCGTACTACCCACACCGCCCGCCGTAATCGCCGCACAGCCTGAAGTTTCGGAGATGCCAGAAATCGAAGAAATCATAATGCCAGAGGAAGAAAAGACGGATGTAACGCAACCGGAGCCAATCGAAGAAGCTGACGCCGCTCTGGAACCAATACCCGTCCAAACACCTCTGGTAAGTGAAGTACAGACCGCCCCCAAACAGAGCGCCACACCACTGCAAGAACGGGGGCCTGCCCCGACATCACTTGACAGAACTCCGGACAACATGGTCTATGTGCCGGGCTTCGGCTGGCTGGAAAGTCAAGGCCCCAACCATGTCGAATACGCCGAGGACATGTACGAGAACGGTAATAAAATCGGCATTATGGGATAAACAAAAGCAGTACGGTATCAGGCCAAGCCTGGTGCCGTACTGCTTATTCTGTTTCGTTCTCCAATGCGTCACCGAATATCTCGTGAACACGGATCAGCGAAACGACCTCGCAGATAAACCGCTCCATCAGTGCCTTTTCGTCCAACCATGTTCTCTGCGGCGTTGCGTGATGTCCTGCGTCCTGCTCCGCCTCCGCCTTGGCGGCGCGGATGACTTTCTGCGCGGAGAGCCACCGACCGTAGGCGCCGCCGTACAAGTCCTTTTTCAGTTTCCGCAGCGCGGCCTTGTACGCCTTCTCCGCTCCGCTGGGGCCGTTGTAGTTGAGCCGAATGGCCAGCTCCTGAAAGGTCATACCAACCTCGTCCGGCTGACCGATGCCAAGGTAACTCCGCGCCAGATTCAGCTCTCTGGGCGTCAGCACTTGCTCCATCCGCTGCATCAGCAGCGTCCGACGCATCATGCGGTCATAGGCCACGGCGGGATCGCCGTCGCAGCTGACGGAGAACACATCGTCCCCCAACTGCCGCGCACAGCACAGCGTGCGGTATTCCTTCAACAGTGTCTCAGCTGCCTTGGAGGATACCTTCAGCTTTTCGCATACCGCCTTGGTCAGTTCCGATTCAGATGTATCCTGCGCCTCGGCGCAAAGGTGCGCCACAGTGCGGAGTTGGCTGCCGCGGCTGGTTGGGACGGACAGAGGAAAGGCGTATCGCGAGGCATAGTCGGACAGCGCCGCTTCTATCGCGGGTGTCGCATAGGTCAGCAGCTTTGTTCCGTAGGCGGGATCAAAGCGCCCTGCCGCGTCCAGCAGTGCCAGCGCTCCCTCCTGCTTCAAGTCCTCCGTCTCACACCACGGCGTGTACGCCCGCGCCAGTTCGGTGAGGCAGCCCTCATTCTGTGCGATGAGCCGCTCCGCGGCGTTCTCGTCTCCGGCTTGTATCCGCAAAGCCAGCGCTTCATTGCAGGGGCTATCTCCTGCAACGGTGTACATATTTTTCGTCACAGGAACGCCCCCCTTCCTCATTTCAGCCGTTTTTCCGCCTCCGCGTAAATGTGTTCCAATTCCATGTCCCGCGCATACCCGTCAGCGGCGTAATCATTGTCCATCAGCGCCTTGTCCCGGTAGTTCCCCGCCAGATAGAGCGCCTCCTGTCTTAGTTCGTCGGAGATCTTTCCCCGCCAGTGATGCTTGCGGATGGTGTCAGTGCGGGTATTGAACAGGCGGTAGACCGGGTGCTGCTTGTTCTGCTCCTTCTGGTGCTTCATCGCGCCGTACTGCCGACAGGTATAGCGGCTGTCCTGCGGAGCGACGCCGTCGCAGTATTTGGGGATGTGACCGTTGGTGGTCAGAAAGTATCTCCCGCAGCCTTGGCACTGGCTGGGTGCGTGGCCGTGGTGCAATCCGTTCATCAGGTCATAGGTGTAGAAATCGGTCAGGCGTGGAAAAATCACCCGTTCCACAAACACCATTTCTTTTTCGTTTTTAGGACTGCGGGCAAACACATAGGTGGAGGACAACTCCGGGTAGACCGTGAACGGCTCCATATCCAAGCTCTGTAAACTCCGCATCTCATCCCAAAACTGCTCGCTGTTGAAGCAGTCATGTGCGGCCACGGCGAAATGTGTTTCGTTCCGTTTTTTCAGACGGCGCAGATAATCCAACTCAAAGAACCGCCCCGCCGCATAGAAGTGATACATAGCGATAGGGATGCGTATGATCCCGACGCAGAATCTCAGGAACTCTGTCTGGAACTCCGAATCGGGCGTCCGTATTTGGGGGAGTGCGCTCTCGTCAAACAGGATATTGATCCGGCGCATTTCCTTCTCATAGTCATTATAGCAAAAGGGCGGATACTTCCAAAGAAACTCAGTTAGGTATAAGATCCGTTCCCGCAGCTGCGGGAATACCGCCGCAGCCTCCTCATCGCTGCCCTGTACCACCACAGGGAACAGGAAGGTCGGTGCGCCGCCGGCCTGTATCAGCTCTGGCAGTTTTTCTTCGGGAATGTTCAGAATGGACATCGCCATGAATCCCGCCGGGAACTCCTTCTCCTGATAAAAGATCTTGTCATTCCAGACATCCATTGTGAACTGCGTAAAATCGTTGTTCTGCTGTATTCCCAGCGGCATAGCATCGCCCCCTGTCCCATATCCGTTTTACAGCTGTCCTGCGATATTCTCATTTTATCAAAAAATACAGAATAATCAAGTGAAAGGGTTAGAGCCTCGACTGCAGCGAGGTCTCTGCCCTTATCCTTTTATCCGGAGGTTTTTTATGTCTCAAATCAACCGACTGCAAACCATTGACGCGGACACGCTGCAAAGCACCGCTTACGAGCCGGTCTCCTTCGTGGTCGACAATCTGCTGCCCCAGGGACTGCACCTGCTGGCAGGCGCACCGAAGATCGGCAAATCGTGGCTGGCACTGTGGCTGTGTCTCTGCGCCGCGCAGGGCAAGTCGCTCTGGACGTTCGCCACGCGGCCATGCGAGGTGCTGTACCTCTGTCTGGAGGACAGCTTCCAGCGTATCCAAAGTCGCCTCTTTGATCTCACGGAGGACGCGCCGCCCACGCTGCACTTCGCCGTCATGTCCCAGCAGCTCCACAACGGGCTGGTGGAACAGATCGAGCAATTCTTGAAGGAGCATCCGCAGACCAGGCTCATCGTCATCGACACGCTCCAGCGCATCCGCACCGCAGGCAATGACGCAAATCCCTATGCCAGCGACTACCGGGACATCGGCGTTCTGAAAGCGCTGGCGGACAAGCACCGCATCGCCATTCTGCTGGTGCATCATCTGCGGAAGATGAATGACGATGATCCCATGAACATGATTTCCGGCACCACCGGACTCAGCGGTGCCACCGACAGCAACTTCGTCCTCCGCAAGAGCAAGCGCAGAGAAAACACCGCCACGCTCTACTGCACCGGGCGGGACATCCCCTACCGGGAGCTGGCGCTGGAGTTCGACGGTGAGGATCATGTCTGGAAGCTGCTGTCAGATGACTGCGAACAGACGGAGCAGCCCAGTGAACGGATTCTTTTTCTTCTCTCTGAATTGCTGCGCCGGCAGCCGGAGATCAGCGCCCCTGCCAAGGTGCTGTTGGAAAAGATCGACCCTGCCGGTGCGGAGGGACTGACCCCCAACAGCTTCTCCCACCGAATCCGCAAAAGCGTTGACGCTCTAAGGAGAAACGGCATTACGGTGTCCTTCCGCAAGAGCAACGGCGACCGTCTGATCTGCCTGAAAAGGGTCGATGGGGTCGATGATCCCGCTGCCGAAAACACCGTCACCATCGCCCCTGATAACCCGCCGTGTTTCGGCGTGTGAGCCGCTGTGTGCGCGGTTCAGGGCTGGGGTGGCGTGTGTACCCGCTGAGGGGATATTCTGCCCGCACGGGGCAAATTCCGAGACGGCATAAAAACGACGAATACGCCGCCGTGACCCGCGGGCGTCCAGCGTTTCAACAGCATGAAGCGCACGCCGAGGGTAGTGATATCACCCCCATGCAGGAACGCCGAAAAAGCGCTGTGTGCAGGAGAAATAATCCCTTAAAAACCGGATGAAGAAACATTTTATTTCTCTGCCGTAGATGGGAAATTCCTCTGCGTAAGCTGTTATTCCCGATAGGCGCAGAGACTCCCTGTTACGGGAGCTTTTATCACCTCCGTTGGAGGTGGCCAGCATCGCATTTGTCTGGTCTGCGGCGAAGCCGCTGCCCTGCCAAATGCACTGGGCGGGGCATGGCCCCACACCCCAAGCTGCGGGCAGAAGCCCGGACCCACTTTTAGCTACGATTGGAGAAAAACATGAAAAAAGATATCAAATTCAGCACGCGCATGGCGTCCGCTGACCGGGAGAAGATCAGGGCACTGGCGGCGAAGGCCCACATGTCCATGAGCGACTACGTCACCGCCTGCTGTCTCGGCAAGCGGATCGTCGTCATCGACGAACAGAAAGAACTGCTCCGACAGCTCAAGGGCATCGGCAGCAACATCAACCGACTCACCGTCCTCGCCAACATGGGCAAGGTGCAGGTCATCGGTCTCGATAAGGCCGCACAGGAGCTGTCCGAGGTCAGCGCCGCTCTGCGGGCAGTCATGGAAGGTCGGTGAGCCGTATGGCCATCGTACATTTCGTGAACTACAAGCGGGGCACACAGTCCCGCGCCGCCATGCGCGGCGTGATGCTCTATGTCATGCAGGAAAAGAAAACCGCATGGGAGGGCGGGCCGCTCGTCAGCGGCATCAACTGCCAGCCGCAGAGCGTCTACGACGATTTCCTGAACACCAAGCTGCTCTACCACAAGGACGGCGGCGTGATGTTCTACCACATGGTACAGAGCTTTCCGAAGGGCGCGGCGGTCGATCCTCGGCAGGCCCACGAAGCCGCACGGCGGCTGGCGGAATACTTTGACGGCTGTGAGGTGTTGGTCTGCACCCACGTAGACCGCGAGCACATCCACTCCCACTGCGTCATCAACTCCGTCAACTTTGAAACCGGCAAAAAGCTGCACATGGCGAAGGAACAACTGCAAGAGTTGATGCGGCGCAACGACGCGATCTGTCAGGAGATGGGTCTGCCGGTCTTTGACGCACCAACGCAGCAGGCCCGCGGCATGAGCGGCGCGGAATACCACACGGCTCTGAAGGGCCAAAGCTGGAAGCTGCGGCTCATGAACACCATTGACGAGTGCATGAAGTACGCAGTCGACAAGGACTCATTCGTTTCCCTGATGGCGTCCGAGGGCTACGCCGTCCGCTGGGAGAGCACCCGCAAGTACATCACCTACACCACGCCGGACGGACTAAAATGCCGCGATAACAAATTACACGAAGAAAAGTATTGCAAGGAGGCCATGGAGCATGAATTCAGAATACGGGCAGAGATTGTCTCTGCAAGAACTCAAGCAGCGCAACACACAGCAGGCAGTACTTCCGACGCTGACAACGCCTCACGAAGCGTGTCCCTCAAAAACAGACTGGGAGCGAATGATGAAATACATGGATGCACTGTGGCACCATGCGGATCGGCAGACAGATCTGTTGGAGAGCGTCAGCAGGCAGATGTCGCAGCTTCCCACGCGGACGCAGCTGGACGATCTGCTGAAGGCGGTGCGGCATCTGGAGCAGATGACCGAACAGGCTGGGAAGCCGAAAGAGAGTTCTTTTTCTCTGCACAGAATCAGACTTCCCAGACTGCATCTGCCACACGTCAGTATTCCGGCATTGATCTCTCTGTTAATGGCGGCGGCAGCACTGCTTCTGCTCTGGTGGGGCTTGGGCACCGTCTGGAGCAGCTCCAGCCTGTTGAGCCTGTGATTCCTGCGAGGCACTACACCGACAGAAAGGTATTGCAAAAAGAACGTGAAAAGAAGATCTCCCTCGGTCACAAGGCTGATGACCACGAGGACGAGGTGAGTTATGACTGGCAGCAGACCATGTGAGGTCTGCTATTTTTATTGCCCGAATTGGTTTTGGGGGAAAGGAATGCTATGAAGAGTGAATTCGAAGTGTATATGGAGACAGGTATTCTGGGTGGTTATATTCCGGAGCGAGCAATCGGCTACCGGGATGACAATACAATCACGCCGATCTATCGGGATACATCCTATCACGAAACGGAACGTGGTATGGAGCTGCGTCGGGAGATGATTGTGGGCGGACGAAAATTCTTTGTCCGTTCCATCTTCTCTACAGCAGAGAAAGCGAAAACACCTACGGAGCAGATGCTCCAAATCATCGACAGTGATTTGGGAAAAGGTTCGATTTGAGGATAGACATTGGGCAGGAGATACGGTATGTTAGTTGTTGCCGTATCGGCTTGCCCGGAAAGGAGTAGCAATGGCAAGCAACGAAAAATATACCATCCTCTATGGCCGGCTGAGTCAGGAGGATACGCAGAAAACAAATAAGACGGATGACTCGAACAGTATCCAGAATCAAAAACTTCTGCTCGAGAAGTATGCAGCTGAGAAAGGATTCACCAACACCCTCTTCCTGTATGACGACGGTTACTCTGGAACGAACTTCAATCGCCCAGGCTGGCAGCAGGTCATGGAACTGATGGAAAACGGTCAGGTGGAAACACTCATCGTCAAGGACATGTCCCGATTGGGTCGTGAATACCTTCAGGTGGGTCAGTACACGGAACTCATCTTCCCAAGTTATGGTGTGCGCTTTATCGCCGTCAACGACGGCGTGGACAGCCTGTGCGAGTCCACCAACGACTTCACGCCTTTCCGGAATCTGATGAACGAGTTCTATGCCAAGGACTGCAGCAAAAAGGGACGCTCCGTGGTTCGTCTCAAGGCTGAGACTGGTGCCAGAGTCTCCTCCCGTCCCCGCTATGGGTATATGAAAGACCCGGCAGATCCCAAACGGCACATGGTGCCTGATCCTGAGACTGCTCCGGTGGTGCGTTACATCTTTGACCTCTGCGTTTCCGGAAAGGGTCCTGCCCAGATCGCAAAGCAGCTCAAGAAAGACAAAATTCCCACGCCTGGGTATTCCTACTACCAGAAGCATGGGGTGGAACTGACCGGAGTGGACATCACCCAGCCGTACAACTGGTCCACCAACACCGTCGCTGGCATTCTGGAGGATGAGACTTACCTGGGGCACACCATCAACCTGAAATCCACCACCCTGTCCTTCAAGAACAAGAAGCGCATTGAGCGTCCAGAGTCTGAGCAGCTCCGTTTTGAGAATACGCATGAGGCGCTTATTTCGCGACAGACCTGGGAGATCGTACAGGATATCCGCAAGCATAAGCGGCGCAGAGCCAACATGGCCGAGCAGAATATCTTCTCCGGGCTGGTCTACTGTCTGGACTGCGGGGGCACCATGGTACTGCACCGAGCACACACCATGGATGCGGTGAAAAACAACTTCATGTGCTCCACCTATAAGAAAAAAGGTAAGGAGGTCTGCTCCGGTCATTACATCCGGGAACAGGAGCTCAGTGCCATCCTGCTGGATGATATCCGCCGTGTTACGCACTTCGCTCGTCAGAATGAACTGCGGTTTGCGGAGCACATCCGCAAGAAGCAGGGCAAGGAGGCGCAGCAGGAGATTGCAGTGCTCCGGAAGAAGATCGACACCATGCAGAAGCGCCAGGCTGAGCTGACAAAGCTGTTCAAACGGCTCTACGAGGACAGCGTCCTTGGCCGTATCCCGGATGAGCAATACCGCATCCTCTCTCAGGAGTACACCACCGAGCAGAAAGAGATTCAAGAGCAGCTCCCCGCCATGGAAGTAAGGCTTCAGGAGCTGAAAGACTCCAGCACCAATATTGCCCGGTTCATTGAGAACGCCAAGCGGTACAAGGAGATCCCGAAGCTGACCGCTGAGATTCTGCGCATCTTCATCAAGCGAGTGGAGGTCGGAGAGCGTGCGGAGAAATACTCCCGCACAGCACCGCAGGAGGTGCGTATCTATTACCGCGACATTGGTCTGGTGGATGAACTGCCTCAGAGTATGGCAGATTCCATGGCAGAAGAAATTCCAAACGAGGTTGCATGAGCAGAAAAGGGAGGCTGTGCCGAAACACAGCCTCCCTCCACAGGAACAAATATTAAGTTATGTGGGTAGGTTCATAAATTGTCCCTATGGAACGCCGGAGAAGCCCTCCTTCGTTTGATTACGCTCACATTGTAGCGCATCCGAAGGAGGGCTTGGTCGCCTGTGGGGCGACATTTATGTTTGATCCGGAGTTGACCCCAAATATAGCGTGTCATGATTGAATATCAGCGTAACCGGCTCATTATAGAGGCGGTTGACGGCATTGATATTATCAATAAACGGGCGAACGCAGCTGCTTTGTCTCTCTAAAAGTTGCTGCATGGTGGTCTGCACTCGGCGATTTTTGTAAGCGCCTATTCTTTCACCGGCTTCGATCAAAGTTTCATCTATCTGCGACTTATTGATACCCGGTATCTTGGCAATCGCCGTTCCAGCTCCCTTGTTTATTGCAGACAGGCCGCCAAACAGATGCGCTTGGAGAGAGGATTTCGACAGATTCTCGATTTGAGAATATGCCAGCGAATAAAACTCTCTGTATTGGAAGGCCATTTCATCTATTCTCTTTACAATAGCGGATAGATATGCTTTCTCGTAGTTCTCTTGTAGCACAACCTCGAGGAAATAGGCGAAACCATAGATGTAGAGAGCCAACTGGTATTCTTTAAACTCACCTTGAACTTTTTCAAGCATTTTCTGAACATCATGATCACTATGGAGCAGTGCTTTCTTGCCCAATTGCTTTTTGATCTGCTCTTGATAGAAGTCAATTTGACGAGCAGCTTCTTGGCGTATGTCCAAAACCTTTGCGTGGTTGGCAGCCTTGTACTTTTCGCTGTTCCAGTTGTACTTGTAGTTGTTTTGAATGTCCATCAGAAAGTTCAAATCTGCTTTCAATGCGGATTTTTCTTTCTGCGCAAGGAAATCCAGCATTTCCTGCTGCACTTCTTGAATAGCGTCCAGTTTCTTATCTATGTTGGCAAGTGCCGCAGCTGCAAGGAGCGTGGTGGGGTCACACAGCAATGGATTCAGCTGTGCCTGTCCTACTATTCCGTGCTCCCCGACAGCTGTCCCGAGAAAGCCTGACTTCTCCTTGAACTGAGCGAGATGCGTGCCTTTGGGAATGGTCACTTTATAAAATCCGCTCGTGGCTTGTCCGTGGCTTGTTACCTGCTGTATGGCGGATACAACAGGTTCAAACCCCGTTCCAAGTGCCGTCAGCCTCGACAAAGGTATTATGCTATATGTCTGCACGCTGATTTCATTTTTGACTTCCAGCGGCGCAAGCTCTGTTGCAGACATTGCTTTCAGGAGCTCGTTCTTTCTTGCTGTCTCAAGTTCGTTCATCTCGGTCCCTCGCTTTCATGATTTCACAAGAGAGCTTGTTATTTTTGCGAATCATATCTTAGCCGCAACTCTCACGCCCCCAGCAAACTCTGGTCAAACGCGAACAGCGCCTCGTTGATTTTGAAAATGTCATAGTCCCGCTGCATGATGAAATACTCGATGATGACGTCGAACTTGCTGCTGGGGCTGAGGGCGTAGCCCGCCCGGGCGATGAGGTCGCGGGTCTCCGGCAGGCTCAGCTCCAGCGCGATGGCGAAGGCCACCGCCGTGGGCTTGGAGGGCTTGTAGTCCGGGTTGTTGCGGATTTTCGAGAACAGCTTGCGATCCACATTGGCCTTCTTGTAAACCTCGGCGTCCTTTTTTCCGCTGCGGTCGATGAGCTTCAGCAGCGTCTCCGAAAACCCGGCGTCCAGATGCGCCAGCGCCTCGTCCAGCCCGGAGGTCGCCATGGGCGCGTCCCCGTAGGCGGTCAGCATCCGGCTTTCGACGACGCCCATGCGGCGCATCCGCTCCCGGCGGGAATCGGTGTGAGCATCCACATAGTGGTCGTCGATGTATGCGGCGATATCCGCGAACAGTTTGTTGCCGATCTGGTACGCCGCGCGGTCGAAAATGACGATGTACACCGTCATGTCGTTTTCAGCCAAAAATTCGCTGATGGCGTCCACCGCCACGCGGAGCGCCTGATCCTTTGGATAGCCAAAAACGCCGGAGGAGATCAGCGGAAATGCCACCGTCTCACAGCCGTGCTCCTTCGCCAGCGCAAGGCTGGTGCGATAGCAGGAGGCGAGTTGTTCCCGCTCGCCGTACTTACCGCCGTTCCACACAGGGCCCACGGTGTGGATGATGTAGCGGCACGGCAGGCGGTACGCGCCGGTGATCTTGGCCTCGCCGGTCCGGCAACCGCCCAGCGTCCGGCACTCCTGGAGCAGCTCCGGCCCCGCCGCCCGGTGGATGCAGCCATCCACGCCGCCACCGCCCAGCAGAGATTCCTTCGCCGCGTTGACGATGGCGTCTACGCTCATTTTCGTGATGTCATTGCGAACAATGATAAGGGGCATGATACTCACCTCTGCGCAATCATTATTTAAATTCATTATAGCAAAACAAAACCGATTTCACAATGGGTAAATCATTTCAAGCGCTCTTCTCTAAGGGCTTGGGACGATCCCCAAAATGAAACCAGGGCGTTTCAGCGGTCAGCCGGAACGCTCTGTTTTCTCGGTGTGGGTACTCACCGGATTTGCTTGCTGCTCTGCAAGAAAATCCCGGTCAGACCACGCCGTTTTTCGCAAGTGTAGCTACACTTGCTGTGCTTGCTCTTCCTCTCATAATCGCATTGGCTCGAACGATTGTTCTTGTTATAATTAGACTGAGAGATTAAAAAAGTCTTGGAACGCAGCTGATTTTCATTGGCAAATGGCGGCATCGCCGCCTTGATTACCGATTTGCACAGGCGAACGAGCCTGTCAAGGACGCGCAGCGAGGCGAAGCCGATTCCTTGACTGGAACGGACGGCTGTGCAATCCGGCAAACTGCCTGTAATTCTCCTGTGAATCCCGGTACATTGCCCAGTGGAATCCCGGAAATTGCTGTGATATACTGAATAGCAATAGGTCATATCACGCACTTTGCTCCGGGAGATTCATGCGGCACTGCCCGGAAATCTGAATGAAAAGGAAGGTGCAAATGGATAACAAGAAACGTAACGTCCAAGTGGAATCGGACGGCAGCCGCAGTGCCCCCGTTCCTCTCTGGCAGGAGTTACCGCAGATCACGGTACGCCTGAAAGAAGGAAACACCATCTACCGCTTTACTGCCAGCTTTGACGGAAAGCACACCCTTCCCGAAAAGGCGGTGAAGCTGATCGACTCCGAAGGGAGTGTGTGATCGTGACCAACAGCAACCTTGTCTTGGCAGACTGTCCTCAGATGATGGAGGAATCTACTATGAAGCAGTCTGACAAAATTACCGCGCTGTATTGCCGCTTGTCCCGTGACGATGAATCACAGGGCGACAGTAACAGCATTGTGAATCAAAAAGCCTATCTCAGCCGATATGCAAAGGAACACAGCTTCCGCAATACGGAGTTCTTTGTGGATGACGGTTACACAGGCGCAAACTTTCAAAGGCCGGATTGGCAGCGCATGATGGCGCTGGTGGAAGACGGAAAGATCGGTACGATCATCACGAAGGACATGAGCCGCATCGGTCGAAATTATCTGGAAGTTGGGATGTATACCGAGATCACATTCCCACAGAATAACGTGCGGTTCATTGCCGTCAACAGCGGTGTGGACAGCGCTAACCAGCAAGACAATGAGTTCGTCCCGTTCGTCAACATTATCAACGAATACTACGTTCGGGACGGCAGCAAGAAGGTGCGGGCATCCCTCAAGCTAAAAGGAGAATCCGGCGAGCATCTGACCACGATCCCCCCGTATGGCTACGTCAAAGACCCGGATAATTCAGAGCATTGGCTCGTCGATCCGGAAGCGGCACAGGTGGTCAAACGCATCTTTTCCCTCTGCATGGACGGGAACGGTCCGACGCAGATTGCCCGGATGCTGAAAGAGGATCATATGTTGACGCCCACCGTTTATCAGGACAGGCAAAAACGAAAAGTCCGCTGCGCTTTGCCTGACAATCCTTACAACTGGAACGGCAGTACCGTTGCTGCAATTCTGGAACGGATGGAGTATTGCGGGCATACCGTGAACTTCAAAACGCACCGGCAGTCCTACAAAATCAAGAAGACCATCGAGAATCCACCGGAGCAATGGAAGATATTCCGCAACACCCACGAAGCCATTGTGGATGAGGACACCTTTCAGAGGGTACAGGAGCTGCGCCGCAACAAACGCAGACCGGCAAGAACGGGCAAGAGCAACCTCTTTTCCGGCGTTGCCTACTGTGCCGATTGCGGAGAAAAAATGTACTACTGCACCTCGCGGAACTTTGAAGAACGACAGGATCATTTCGTCTGCTCTACCTCTCGCAAAAAGGGAAAAGACGTGTGCGGAACGCACTTCATCCGCGCGGTTGTTCTGGAAAAGGGTATGCTGAAATTTTTGCAAATCCTGCTTTGGTATATCTCCGATTGTGAGAATCTGTTCCGCGATAAGCTGGGTGCAAAGCGCAAGGAGGACTTCAAGAAAGAACTCGCCGCAAAGCGCAGACAGCTCACGCAGGCACAGCGCAGGATGGAAGAGCTTGACCGTCTGTTCAAACGGCTCTATGAGGACAATATCTCCGGCAAAATCAATGATAGCCGATTTGAAAAGCTGTCCGCCGATTATGAAAATGAGCAAGCAGAGCTGACGGAGAAAATGCAGCTTTTGGAGCAGGAGATTACCCAGCAGGAGAAAGAAGCCGACAGCATTGAGCAGTTCATCCTCCGGGCGAAGAAATATCCCAACTTGCAGGAACTGACGCCCGCTGTGCTGCATGATCTTGTGAACAGGGTCTATGTTTCCGCGCCGGATAAGAGCAGCGGGCAGCGAGTGCAGGATGTGCATATCAGCCTTGCCTGCATTGGTTTCCTGCCGGAGAGCATCATTGCCGAAATGCTCACTCACGCATCAAAAAGCAGAACAGCGTGACTTTCGCCACGCTGTTCTCTCTAAACCTTATAAACCTGTCTTATACGCTGCTGCCCGCGGGCAGCACGCTTTTTTGAACGATCTTTGCTTACTCCTGGTCCTCGTCGTCCTGGGCGTTGGCCAGGTCGCTGAGATCGAACTCCAGCTTCTCGCCGCAGTTGGGGCAGCGGATCTCGCCGCTCTCCAGGGTATCCTCGTCGAAGACGATCTCCTCCTCGCACACGGGGCAGGTGGTCTCGAAATAGGACTCGTCGTCGTCATCGTCGTAGTCCTCATCCTCATCCTCGTCCACGTCGTCATCCAGCTCGTAGAGGGCCTGCTCCACGTCGGACAGATCGTCGCTGACGGCATCCAGACCGTCCTCCACGTCGCACAGCTCGTCCTCCAGGTCCACGAACTTCTCAGCCATGTCGTCCAGCACGTCGATGATGGCAGCGATGAGCTTGCCCTCCTTGGTGTCGGTGTCCAGCGCCAGGCCCTCGGCCAGGCCCTTCAGATAAGCTACCTTCTCAGAAATTTCCATGTTCATGCTCCTTTCCTGATATGGGTGGTGGTGGGAAAACCGCAGTCCTTACTTGGCGCGGCCCAGATACTCGCCGGTGCGGGTGTCGATGGTAATCTTGTCGCCAATGTTGATAAACAGGGGCACCTTCACCTCGGCGCCGGTCTCCACGGTGGCGGGCTTGAGGGTGTTGGTGGCGGTGTTGCCGGCCAGACCGGGCTCCGTCTCGGTGACCTCCAGGTCCATGAAGTTGGGGCACTCCAGGCCGAACACGCTTCCCTTATAGCTCAGCACCTTGCACACGGTGTTCTCGGTGATGAAGCGGAACGCATCGCCCAGCAGGTCCTTGCCCAGGGGCACCATGTCGAAGGTCTCCTGGTCCATGAAGTAATACAGGTCGCCGTCGTTATAGCTGTAAGCCATGTCCTTGCGCTCCACGAAGGCTTCCTCGAACTTTGCGGTGGGGTTGAAGGAAGTTTCGGTGACGGCGCCGGTGACGATGTTCTTCATCTTGGTGCGCACGAAGGCCGCGCCCTTGCCGGGCTTGACGTGCTGGAATTCCACGACCTGCATGATCTTGCCGTCCATTTCAAAGGTCTTACCGTTACGGAAATCGCCGGCGGTAATGGTTGCCATATGTGTATCCTCCCATGTCATGAGAAAATAATCCTCAGCGGGAGTATTTCCTCGTATTCAAAAATTTGCCTATACAGCTCTATTATTTTACACGATAATAGGCGCTATTGCAAGAGCCAGACGGGATTTTTTCCCGGTTTTCCCGAAAAATCGGTCTCTTACAGGATCAGCAGGTCCTTCTTGGCCAGGGTGATATCCTGGCAGCCGCCCTCCTGCAGCACCACCACGTCCTCGATGCGGACACCGAAGCGGCCGGGCAGATAGATGCCGGGCTCGGCAGACACGGCGGCTCCCAGAGGCAGGGGGTTGTTGTTGGCAGGGGTAGCGTTGGGGGCCTCATGGATCTCCACACCCACACTGTGGCCGAAGCTGTGGCCGAAATAGGGACCGTAACCGGCGTCCTCGATGACCTTCCGGGCGGCGGCGTCCACGTCGTGGCCGGTGGCGCCGGCCTTGGCGGCGGCGATGCCCGCCAGCTGGGCCTGCAGCACGACGTTGTAGACCTTCTCCATCTCCTCGGTGACGTGGCCCACGGCCACGGTGCGGGTCATGTCGGAGCAGTAGCCCTGATAGATGCAGCCGAAGTCCATGGTCACGAAGTCGCCGTCCTGGATCTTTCGGTCGGTGGGCACGGCGTGGGGCATACTGCCGTTGGGACCGCTGGCCACGATGGGGTCAAAGGACATATTCTCCGCGCCTCCGGCCAGCATCAGGTACTGCAGCCGGGCGGCGATCTCCTTCTCGGTGACGCCGGGCCTGATTTCCTTGACGATCTGGTCCAGAGCGGCCTCGGCGATGCGCTGGGCGGCGATCATCCGCTGGATCTCCTCCTCGTCCTTGCTCTGGCGCAGGGAGATCAGCAGCTCCGTGGCGGGCACCAGCTGGCAGTGCAGCTTCTCGGAATAGTGGCGATAGTCCGCCACGGTCATGTACGCATCCTCGAAGCCCAGCTTCTGCACATGGGTCTTCTCCATGGCGGCGTTGATCAGGTCCACATAGGGGTGGGCGGCGTCGGTCATGGCGATCTCGGCGTCCTGCACCTTGTTGTGGGCGGCCTCGATATAGCGGGAGTCGGTGAAATAGAAGTTCCCCTCCCGGGTCACCAGGGCCACGCCGTCGGTGCCGGTGGAGTGGAAGCCGGAGGCATAGAAGCGGTTGGCCTCGCAGGTCAGCAGCATACCGTCCAGCTCATAGGCAGACAGCTTTTCCGCAATTTTCGCAAAATGGTTCATAATCAAAACTCCTTTCAGATCCGGTGAACGCCACCGGCTAAATGCTTCCAGGGGGCCTGGAGGGCATGCAGCACCTTCTGCCACGGGGTCCTGGCCCCGCCGGCCGGCTCCACCATCAGGGCCGTGACGCCGCTGAGGTTGGCCCCCAGCATATCCGTCAGCAGCTTGTCCCCCAGCATGGCGGTGCAGACCCGGTCCGCCCCAGCCCGTGCCATGGCGGCCTCCAGGCCCCTGGGACTGGGCTTTCCTGCACGGCCCTGATAAGGCACCCCCAGGTCCGCGCAGA
>OHLJ01000362.1_pt1 | contig 29006 bp, 29 predicted proteins | sample 1568991 | NCBI WGS metagenome assembly OHLJ01 (sample SAMEA3879601, study PRJEB24766) | human gut metagenome | biome: human-associated habitat; feature: feces | place: USA | collected 1985/1987
GAGTAATTTTATCTTACATCAGTTTGGAGGTTTACACAAACTTTGGGATACTCCCATGAGGTATCTTATATAATGAATTATTATAGAATGAGAGCCGCAAATGCGGCTCTCATTTCATTTCATGGATAAATAAATAATAAAGCTGGAAAAATCTAACGCTGTACGCGACCAGAGCCATCTCCATTTGCCAGTTTTTCTACATCGGAAACACTGACACGGTTAAAGTCACCGATAATGCTGTGCTTCAGGCAGGAGGCTGCAACAGCAAATTCCAGTGCAGCTGATAGTTCCTGATAGTGATTCAGACCGTAAATAAGTCCGCCTGCAAAGCTGTCACCACCACCTACTCGGTCTACGATATCGGTAATGTGATATTTTTTTGATTCATAAAAATGAGCTCTGTTGTTGATGCAGGCTGCCCAATCATTATGATCTGCACTCTTGGATTCCCGTAATGTAATAGCAATAAGCTTCATATTGGGATAGGAAGCAAGCACCTTATCACCAAGGGCTTTGTATTTACTGCGATCAAGGCTGCCGGATTCTACATCTATGTCAACGGTGATTTCCAGAGATTTCTGTACATCTTCTTCATTGGCGATGGCAATGTCCACGTAGCTTGCCAGTTCGCGCATGACCTCAGAAGCTTTCTTGCCATATTTCCATAAATTTTTACGAAAATTCAGATCACAGGAAACTGTAATGCCCTTTTCTTTGGCTGCTTTTACACTTGCAAGGCTTAATTCCATTGCGGTTTCAGATAACGCTGGGGTGATACCGGTAATATGATACCAGTCTATACCATCAAATATCTCATTCCAGTTAAAAAGCTCCGGTTGTGCAATAGCGATAGAGGAACCACTGCGGTCATAGGTGACCTTACTGGGAAGCTGATTTGCACCGCTTTCCAGAAAATAGATTCCCATACGGCCTTCACCGCGTTTTACTTTTGAAACATCAACACCGAACTGGCGAAGCTCTTTTATACATTCATCGCCGATGACATTATTTGGTAAGACAGTGCAATACTGCACATCCATACCAAAGTTTGCGAGTGAAACAGCAACATTGGCTTCACCGCCGCCAAAGGAGGCTTCCATAATGGGAGACTGGAAAAAACGTTCCAGGCCAGGCGGTTTTAAACGCAGCAAAATTTCGCCAAAAGTTAATATTTTCATAGTGTAATACTCCTCGTTTTATTTATTTTTGTAATAAATGGATGGCAAATCCGCCAATTTCCTGCTTTAGATAAAGAGCGACCAATCGGTCATCTTTGTATTTTGCGGTTGATGTATCTGCATAAAAGCCAGCTCTTTCCAGCTCAGGAACTGCACAGAGAATATTGTTGGTTCTGATGGCAATGTGTCCGTACGCTCCCAAGTTAGAGGATTTCAAAATTTCAATATTGGGAGAGGCAAATACGGAGCTGCTGCCGTCTTTGAGGGGGAAATCAAAAGCTGTCTGGAAAAAATTACTTACCTCAGTGGAGGATTCAACATTTTCACAGTTGATTCCCAAATGTGCAAATTCAAAGCCGAGCGCATTTTGACGGGCTTCCCTGCAGAGAGCTGTAATCTTATCAAAATTGCCATCTGCAATGTCTTTGCGGGTACAAATCCAGCTGCCGCCTACTGCGTGGATAAAGGGTGCCGCAATGTAGTCACCAATGTTATGGCTGTTAATACCACCGGTAGGCAGAAACTTTACTCCTGGAAAAGGTGCAGAAAGCGACTTTAAGGCAGTAAGTCCTCCGTATACATTCGCTGGAAAGAACTTTACAACAGAAAGTCCTAATTTTACAGCAGACATGATTTCTGATGGAGCGACACAGCCGGGGGTTACAGTAATACCTGCTTTGATGCAATATTTTATGATTTCTTCATCAAAGCCGGGAGAAACAATAAAGCCTGCACCGGCAGATACAGCAGCTTTGCACTGCTCGAGATTTATGACTGTGCCAGCTCCCACCAGCATATCCGGGCAGGCGGATGCAACAGCAGCAATGCTGTCTTTTGCAGCAGCTGTTCGAAAAGTGATTTCCATAACGTCAATGCCACCGGCAAGAAGCGCTTTTGCGGTTGGCACTGCATCTTCTGCATTGTCCAGTACAACAACGGGAACAATGCAGGCACGTGAAAATCGTTCAAGTGGGTTCATAAGATACCTCCTAAATATAGAATAAATAGCATAAGCGGGGGCACTTCTGTTATTATCCTTTTGAAAATAGAAGGATTTGTATAATGCATGAACAGCAAAATAAGCGGGGGCGTCTTGCTGCTTGCTTTTAGTGTTTCAGAATAGTTGAGCCTGCAATTTGTAAAGGACAGGTCAACCGGGTTTCTTTCTTTGCAACAGAAGGATCTGCAATGCATTCAAGCAGTTTTTGTGCAGCCAGATTCCCGATAAGACGTGGCTGGACTACAATGTTGGTAATGCGGGGCGTCATCAGAGAGAGCAGGATGCTCTGCTCTTCCCAGCCCCAGTCATCAGGACCGCAGAGTCCGATTTCATCTGGAATGTGTATTCCAAGAGAGCGGATTGCATTAAATACATGCAGTACGGTAATGGAGTTGACACAGAATATGGCGGGAAGTTCCTTTTTCCCACAAATATCCTTTAAATGGTGAAGCTGACTGGTGACATTCTGGGTATTGTGAATGTCAATGACGTAGGTTAATTCGTTTGGGTCAACCTCGGGATAATAGAGCTTCACTGCGTCCAAAAAGGAATTGCGCCTTTCGGACCGGACAGAACTTGCAAAATAATTTTCTGTAAAAAAGACAGGAAGTGTATAGCCTTGTTCCTTCAGGTGCTTTACAAGTTCAAAAATAGGGTCTCGGTGATTGGAACCCACAAATTGGAAATTATAGTCATCTATGGTACGGTCACAAAGAACGATGGGAAGTCCGGTGCAGGCCTGCTGTATAAGCAGAGGGTTCTGGCTGGAACAGGTGTTTACGATCAGACCGTCTACATGCCGGCTCATCAGGGATCTGATATAGGACTCTTCTTCTTTGATACTATTGTTACAGCTGACAAATAATGGCATATAATTACTGCTCAGGAGTGTTTCACTGATGCCTTGGATCAGAGCAGCACAGAAAGGCGTTGATATATCCGATACAATAACTCCAATATGATGCGATAAATTTGTCTTTAAAGACTGCGCCATAACATTTGGATGGTAATTGGTCATTTTAATAACTGTTTCGATCCGTTCCCGGGTATCCTTTTGGATCAAGTCCTGTTTCCCATTGATATAACGGGAAACAGTAGTGATAGAAACTCCCGCCGCTTTGGCGATATCTGAAATGGTAACCTTTTCATGGTTCATATGATGTGTTTGGGCCGGTTTGGATACATAACAAGTAATGCAATTGTAAAAATTACTTTAATTTGTACCTGAAACAGCCACGCTCCTTACGTTGTTTTGAAAATATTATAGAATTTTACTTTTTAAATTGTCAAGCAAATATGGAAAACATTTATTAGTTTCTGAAGTTTTGTGTGTAGTGCATAAATGAAAACGATTTCAAATTGTGAAATGTCATGAAATGGGTAGGAATATGTGAAATATATCTTGTAATTGCCAAGATTATGTGATAGATTTGTGGAAAATGATAGTTCAAAACAAGAAAATAGACAAAAATAAAGAAAATAGATGAAATCATTTTCACAATCGAATATAGACACATGATGAATGTGTGATAATGGTGTTTCCGGGAGTTATCCCGTACACATATATAAGCTAAGGTGGGGGCACTGAAATATTCTTAAGAAGAAGGGAGAACAATAAAGAAAGAGAAAAAGAGAAAATTGAAGTAATTGCTTAAAGGACATTAGCGATTTGCATCATACGGGAAGAGAAGGAAGATGCTCTTATATGTGTGAGCGCTACGCACGTAAGCCTGATATGCACAACCAAGGATAGCGCAGAAAAGAGGTAAAGAAGATTATGAAGAAAAAGTTATTGTCGGTAATATTAGCAGGTTTTATGGTGATGGGATGTTTAGCTGGGTGCACATCTAATAATCAAACAGTAGAAAATGAAAAAAATACTTCAGAGACGGAGCAAGCTGAAAGTGGAGAAAAAACAGTTATTACAGTTGCCCGGTGGGGTACAGATAGTGAAAAGGAAGCATTTGAAAACATATTTGCAGAATTTGAAAAGGCACATCCAGAAATTGACGTCCAGTTAGACTTTAGACCATGGGATACCTACTGGGATATGATTAATGTTCTTCATTGGCAAATAATTAAAAGAAAGGTGTAAAGATAATGAAATGTATAATGAATCCGAGACCGGATATCCAGGAGGAACTGATCAAACCATATAAAGAAATGGAAGATGTTTATTCCCTTTCCTGCGTTGTAGGGGACGCAATGGAGAGAGAGCAGGTAATGCGACATGATATGAAGCCCAAATCCATCAATAAAAAAATAATTGGTCCGGCTATTACTGTAAAGCTGACAGCAGGAGATATCGTGGATTGCCTGTGTGTATTTGAAATTGCCAGACCTGGGGATGTTATTGTAATTGATGCATTTGGAGAAACGGAAACCTCAATTTGGGGAGGACTTATGTCTGGCCTTGCAAGAAATGCCGGTATAGCAGGCGCTGTGATTGATGGCAGCTGCCGTGATACAGATGAGGCGAAGATGCTGGAGTTTCCGATAACTGCCAAGGCGTCAGGACCTAGAGCAGCGCATACAGCATATTCGGGAAGGAAGGAACCTATTGCGGTAAATGTTCCTGTCTGTTGCGGAGGTGTTATTGTAAATCCAGGAGATTTAATTGTTGCGGATGAAATCGGTGTTGCGGTAGTTCCGTACAATGAGCTGGAAGCTGTATATAAAAAGGCACGCGCTCAGGCAGATCTTGAAATTGCAACAAGAGAAGAAATTCTGAGAGGAGCAACCGTTGATGAATTGCTTGCAAAATTCGGAAGAATATAATCATGAATTGAAATATATCATTACTCTTGATGGTGGTACAACGAATACTCGGGCATATTTGTGGAAACAGGATGGTTCCTTTGTTTCTTCTAAAAAAGAAAGAGCAGGTGTCAGGAATACCGCTATGGATGGATCTGATCAGGTGATCCGTGAAACGGTAAAAAGATGTATTGATGGCCTGATAGAAGAAAGTCATATAGAAGAAAGCCAGGTTCAAGGGATTTTTTGCTCGGGGATGTTAACCTCTAATGTGGGGCTTGAAGAAATTCCATATTTATGCGCACCTGTTGATGAAAGGGCTTTGTGCAATGCAATAGAATGCCGCTTCTTTAATGATATTACCAGAATACCTTTTTACATGATTCCGGGAGTCAGGAACCATGTAGAGAATATCGGAATAGATACGCTGGAGCAGATGGATGTTATGCGTGGAGAAGAAACAGAGGCGGTGGCTTTGTTGAGGGAGCGTGGCAAGGGCGAGGATCTGATTTTTGTTTTACCAGGCTCCCATACTAAAATAATATATGCAAATGAAGAAGGGTTTATCTGCCGTTGTAAGACAACCATGAGTGGAGAACTGCTTGATGCTTTGTTTTTCCATACGTTATTAAAGGATTCACTTCCGGATTTCTTTGTCGGTGAAGAGGAATATGATTATCAGGCGGTGTCAGATGGAGCTCGGACGGCACAGAAGAATTCCTTTACAAGTGCAGTTTTTAAAACACGTATTTATCAAAAATATGTACATAAAGATAAAAAGAAGGCAGCCAATTTCCTGTTAGGGGTATTGATGTATTATGATTGCCTGAGTATATGTGAGTTTAAGAAGACAGAGGCTTTGGAAGAGGTGCAGTTTGTTATTGCAGGTAAGCGGATAATTGCACAGGCTGTTTATGATATATTAACAGATATTATGCAGGAAAAGAAGGTTCATCTTTTGGATGAGGACGAACTGATGGCGGCGAAAGGGGCATTTCGTCTCGCAGAATTATATTATAAATGGAAGGAAGGTGAGTAGGATGATGAGTGACCTGAAGGATAGACTTTTAGAAGAGAAGCTGATTGTTATTCTCAGAGGGTTGGCGGAAGAAAAGCTGATTGCTACAGTAGATATCCTGAAAAATATGGGTATGCACTTTTTTGAGCTGGCTATTGATAATGAATCGGAATTATCAATGGAAAAAAGTCTCCGGAATATTGAAGGCTTAAGAAAGCATTACGGGGATTCCATACATATTGGTGCCGGAACAGTAATAAATAAGCTACAGGTAAAAAGGGTTGCTGAGATCGGAGGAGAGTACATTATTTCTCCGAATTTAAACGAGGAGGTAGTGCGTGCTACTAAAGAAATGGGATTGGTTTCTATACCGGGAGCAGCTACGCCAAGTGAGATCATAAGGGCATATCAGGCAGGTGCAGATATTGTAAAAGTATTTCCGGCAAATTATCTGGGAGAAGCTTATATCCGCGCGATAAAGGCTCCTCTTGACTATATTCCTATTGCTGCTGTGGGTGGAATCCGTCCGGAAGATATATCTGCATTTCAAAGTGCCGGTGTCAGCTGTTTTGGAGTCGGAAAACAGCTTGTAGATGCCGGTTTGTTTTCAAGCTATTGTGATGAAGAAGTATTTCAGATTATAGAAGACAGAGCAAAAAGATATTTACAGGCGATTCGATAAATAAGGATTAAAGCATATGCTGGAAAGGAATTGTATGGCCAAATTAAAGATTAATCTGCAAAATCCGGTGTGGCTGAGTCTGGGAGCTCTTTTTTGCTGTGTGCTGTGGGGAAGTGCATTCCCATGTGTGAAAATAGCATATCCACTGTTCAAAATTTCGGATACGGGTAGCCAGATTTTGTTTGCAGGAGTCCGTTTTTTTATATCGGGAATAATTACTTTTATTGTCGGGTGCATTTGGAAAAAACGGATTTTGCGGGTGAGGAAGCTGTCGATTCCGGGGATTATCAGGCAGGGGTTATTGCAGACTACGATTCAATATACGTGTTTTCACATTAGTCTGGCGTATATTTCATCATCAGAAAGTGCAATTATAAATGCTTCAAATGTGTTTATTTCTGTTATAGCAGCGCATTTCCTGCTTAAAAATGAAAGGCTATCCTGGGAAACCATCTTTGGATGTATTGCTGGATTAGCAGGAGTGATTCTGATAAATTTAACAGGAATATTAAATGGTAGTTTTTCCTTTAGGGGTGAGGGACTTATGCTGGCGGCTGCTGCATCTTATGGAATCAGTAATGTATATTTGAAAAAAATAGTAAAACAGGAATCGCCGATGGCAATTACGTCATATCAGATATTGTTTGGAAGTCTGCTAATGATAATAATAGGAATCTGCATGGGAGGACGAGTACAGGTATATTCCTTAAAGGCAGCCTGTCTTCTTTTGTATTTGGCAGCACTATCTGCAGCAGCTTTCAGTATATGGACGCTGCTGTTAAAATATAATCCGGTGGGAAAGGTTACAATGTTTGCGTTTTCTATTCCGGTTTTTGGCGTGATAATGTCGGGAATATTTCTCGGTGAGTCCGTTTTTTCTATGAAAAATATCATAGCACTTGTGCTTGTTAGCGTAGGAATCGGAGTTGTAAATGCTAAACATGGAGAACAACACTACCTATAAATGTTGTTAAAAAAGTCTTATTTATTCCTGGGGCTGTCGCACTAACGTGCGGCAGCTCATTTTATATATCCAACACAAAACGCCGAGCTTCGAAAAGCCCGGCGTTCGTGGTATAATCAGTTTATGCAACTAAACAAAATAATACAGAAAGATTATACCTTATTTTCGCTGTATTATCAAATCAAACTTCCGCTGGATTTAGAGATTTCTATTCCATCTGATGATCCAGTTCGTCTGGTAAGTGCCTTTGTGGAGGAAATGGACCTTTCTGAACTATATAAAACTTATGGCAGGATCAGAAAAAATCAGGCAACGCCGCGTCAGATGCTGAAACTCGTTATCTATGCAGCAATGAATCGAATCTACTCAAGTCGAGATATCCGAAAAGCATGTAAACGGGATATCAACTTTATGTATCTCCTTGAAGGAATGCCTGCTCCTGATCATGCAACGATTGCGCGTTTTATCTCCCTACATTTTTCTGCCTGCGCAAAGGTTCTGCTTGCCCAAATGTCAGATCTGCTCTATCTTCTTGGTGAGATTTCGGGAAAGACCATTTTTATTGATGGCACCAAGATTGAATCGGCAGCCAATAAATATACTATAATGCAATCCGGAAGGTCTGTATCGATGAGATGAGCCGCTCAGAGAAGGGTTGTTTGCGATACGAGTATTCTTATGGTATGGATGAGGATGAGCTTCTTTTGACGGAAGTATGGAGTGATGCGGAGGCAATCGAGGTTCATAAGAATAGCAAGCATTTTGCCAAACTAGGTGAAATCAAGGCTGAGTATGTTGAAAATACCGAGTTTATGAAGTTTAGTGCAGAACAGGTATAATGAAGACTCTGTCGGAATGTAAAAGAGCTCACCTTCATCGGTGAGCTCTAAGCATTTACCATAGCCGGGAGAACGGCTTTATCATCAATATAATAGTCACACGTGATCTTCCGGGAGTTGTTGCCGTACATCTCGATAATCTCCGGGAGATTGTCATTGACAGCATCGAAAGTCAGGTCATGATCCTTGCACCAGGAGACGGCTTTCTCCAGGGCTTCACCGGTTCTGCAGGTCCAGAGGATGAGCTTGTTGCCGGATCTTTTCTGATTGATCAGATATTCTATCAGAGGTCTGTTTGGTTCGCCGAGTTCAGGCCAGTTGCCGTAGCAGAGGGTTCCGTCAAAGTCTACGGCAATGATCTGATATGCTGTTGTACTCATGACGGGCCTCCTTTCTTTGGGCTATGTATCAAGTCCTGCTTTATGTGCCTGAGTGTGCTGCAGTTTTCTGGGTATGTCGTATAGCTTTCCGTCTTTTATAAGCTTTGCTCCTGTCTGGTGGTAGTTGAAACTTATCCCGTTTTCGATGCACTGTGCGTGAACTGCTTCTACCCAGGAATAATCACAGATCCTGGCTCCGGGACCGGATTCTCCGCCCACGGATACACGCTTGATGACAGGGCTTCCGTCAGATGAGCGGTATCCATCGATATATGGCCGCAGATCCACGGCCGTCAGCATCGGTTCGATCATTACGGAGTGGTGGAAGAGTGGGAGAGATAGATATACCGGGAGCCTTTTATCAGCCATTTCCTGATTTTCACAGGTGACGGCTATTGTGACATGCTCCCAGCCATAGCCCCAATTCCTTGGAAGATGTTCTGCGATCCGTTCCGGTCTCTTGGTGATCATGAAGAAAGAACAGTCGGAACGTTCGTATATCATATCCCAGGCGTCTTCTCTCCATTCATCTGCATCGGCATGAAAGAAATCGGATGAAAAGCATGTCCAGATGTGTGAACCACAGGGAATCTTATATCTGCCTTTATATTTGCCGGATCTTAAGATCTTAACCGGAAGGTCGAAGTTTTCTGTCTTTTGTACGATGGAAGGATCCTTTCCGATGGATTCATCCCTTCGGTACATATAGCAGTGCAGGCATCCGGTACTGGCCTTAGTGCATCCATGCCACAGATTCCAGCCTATCGATTCTGGTGGTCTTGGATCGGTATTTTCTTCTGGGAATAAAGACAACTGTTTCATGGCGTATTATCACCACACTTCCTCGTGGTATGTTCTTCCTCCAGATGGAAGATATCTTCCACAGAGACTTTAAAATATGCTGCAGGGCGAAGAGCTGTTTCAAGGCTGGCCGGATTCTTTTCAAGCTTGATGTTGCTGATGCTTTTTTCACATATACCGACAGCTATTGCAAGATCAGCCTGCTTTAAGCGCTGTTCCTTGCGCAGCTTCTTAAGATCGTTTTTGACTGCCATATAATCCCTCCTTTTTGGTTGACCTGATACGGGGAGCAATTATATTGTAGCAATCAACATGTACAATAATCTGGACTCTAACTCACAACCCGGCCAAAAGTCTTAAATGTTGATCCTTCGGCAATCTCAATAGGTTCGTACTTATCATTCAGTGAAATGAGGTACGTTCCTTTTTTATTGCATAGAAGCTTCTTACAGTAGGCGTTTCCGTTGTAGAAGAAGATCCCGATCTCTCCATCATTCAGTTCATCTGTTTTCTGGATCCACACGATCTGTTTATCCAGGTATCTCGGCATCATGCTGTCTCCACTGATGCGCACTCCAAAATCAGCTGCCTCCGGAACTTCAGGCCCGACTTCAACTTCTTCATAGCTGTCGTTATCAAGAAACTGACCGGTTCCTGCGGATACAGGCATATCATAGAGATTGAGTATCCTGACAGGCTGCAGGATACGGACGGGAGCTGCCTGATACTTTTCGGAGCCTTTCAGCAGGTCAATGTAGTTAAGTGCCATCGCCCTGCCTTCCTCGTTGAGCTCGGCCATAGGATCGTCCGGATTGTGTCCTCCTATAAACTGATTGAAGATATCCGTGATCCCGAGGATCTTACACATCGCAAGAAACTGAACTGCGTTCGGAATGCTGTTACCGGTCTCCCAGGTGCTGTATGCTGCAGGCTTGGTAGGGATTCCCATTCCGGTAAGCTTATCGCAGATATCCTGTTGCGAGTATTTCAGGTTTTTCCGATATGCTGCAAATATGTTTCCGATATTGTCCATAAGTGACCTCTTTCTAAGTGCGGGATACAGCCCACATGTCTGTGAATCTAATATACTTCATAGGGCGGATAAAATCAATAGGAAAATCTGATATGATTAGAAAACGGAAATATGTTCCTACTGAAATCAAATTAGACTTGTTTTATATTAGATACTCGTAAGGGGTACACGTACTGGCCGGCCGGCAGAATGATACCCCGATAAACGTAACTTTATGGGAAGGGGCTTGCGGACCACGCTAACCTTCGGCGGTCGAAACTTGGTTCGCTGCTTGTTTGGGATGGAGGTAATGAACATGCCTATGATTGTTTACACGCGTAGGAGGATATGAACTATCTACTTTCTGCGCCAGAAGAAAAACTGAATAAAGAGGCTTTTGGTGAGCTGCCCGGACCTCGGGGGATTATAGTCAGCTCGCTTTGCAGATCGACTAATCAACGTTTCGCAGTAATCTGTAAAGGTGACTTTCCCTTTCCTTTTCAGACTTCGGATCAAAACATTGAATTGGAGGTGAAGAGCCGAATGCAGGCGATTGATTTTTATTGCAAGAAGTGCAGGAAATCCATGCGGATCTCCTACGCACTGACCGGAGACAGGACGGCTCCGGCTATGAACGGCATCATGATAAAATGCCATACTCACAAATGTACCAGAGTAGTGACCCTCAAGAATTTCACAGAGGGGCAGATCGTCGAGAGAACGGATGCTCTCGGAAAGTGCTACTTATAAGCTTTAGTAATAAGAACGAAATCAAGCGTGCATGACACGCATAATGACAACTAAATGAGGGCTTCATGATATGGGGGCATGACCCACCGCGGACGCATGAAAAGATAACCGGTAAAACGGAGTCTTTTCGTGCGTTTTGTTTATTGTAACGGACACAACAGTACATCTCTTTTTTCCGGTTCGCCCGGAAAGAGGAGAAGATGAACATATTCATTAAGGAAGAAACATTAGGACAGAGGATCAGTCTGTAAGAGAGATTCTTTTGAAGCAGATCAGGGTACTGATTTAAAAAATGTACTGCTTTTGTCCGTACATTGACTTATAATATGGGTAAAAGAAAGGGGCGTGATGATATGGCAGCCAAATCAGCAAATCTTTATGCAAGAATAGAGCCGGATGTTAAAGAACAGGCTGAGGAAATTCTGGCTACTTTGGGGATCCCGGCATCTAATGCTATCAATATGTTTTATAAGCAGATCATTCTAAATAGGGGTCTTCCGTTTGAGGTAAAGATTCCGACTGCGAGACCTGTTGATATTTCGAGAATGAACGCAGAGACTTTGGACATGGAACTTGAGAAAGGATATGCGGATATGCAGGCAGGGCGTACCAAATCTGCAGCTCAGGTTTTTACGGATATCCGAAGGGATTATAATGTGTCAACTACCCACGACCTAAAGGTCATGGGCTTGTAACTGCCCAGTCGTATTAACGGTTTACACCTCCGACCTTTAACCCCAATAGATACTGCTATCTAAAGTGGCGTTACATCATAGGGTGGTTGACAGCACCCTTTGTAGCAGAGTTTACTCTGTTACAACTGTATTAGGTACTTGGCTATCTGCAAGATAGTCTATTCCCATACGATACAGATTCATAGCTCCAATGCGGTCATCATTAGATTTATAACCACAGTTTTTGCAAGTAAACAGATGCATCTTCTTATTGCGGTTAGCCTTTTCAATGTGTCCACAACAAGGGCAACACTGACTTGTATAGCGAGGATCTACCTTAATAACAGAAGATTGATTCTGTTTTGCTTTGTAGATTAGTTTTTGCTCAAGATCATAGAAAGACCATGATACAGAAACATAACGGTCTTTTGTTTTAACACGTTCTGTAGCATTACGAATACCTGATAAATCTTCCAATACAAAGAGAGTGTGCTTGGGGTTATTTTTGACGAGTGCCTTTGATACCTGATGGTTAATATCCTGCATCCAACGGTTTTCTCGCCCACCAATAGCTTTTATTCTTCGTCTTGAAGATGAGGTCTGTCGCATTTGGAGTTCTTTACGAAGTTTGGAATAATTAGCACGTTTTTGCTTCATAGCCTTACCACTAACAAATCCAGACTTGTTTTTGCTGTCATAAGTGGCAATAACAAAGTTAATACCTCTATCTATACCCACAACATTACAGATGTCAGAAACATTACTTTCTTCGACATCGTAGGTTACTGGTATGTGAAGATAATACTTGCCATGCTTATTTACAAGTTTAGCTGTACCAAACTTATAAATCGTATGGTCGAAATACTTAGACATTCCGTCTGCAAAATAAGATAACTTCACACGACCGTTTAGCGTATTGATTGAAAAGCAGTTTTGTGTTAAGGAATAATCTCTGTTCCAAACCAAATCATACTGAGGCTTTTTGAACGAGGGTTTCATCCATTCGTTTTGATTCTCAAGAATGGTCTTATATCTGGCGATAACAGTCTTCAAAACAGACTGAGCCATTTGCGATTTAAGGTTAAAATTTTCCCGTAAAGTAGAATACAAAACCTTATTGAGCGAAAACTGCCTTAAGTCATGAGTACGGAATACATAGTCTGAAACATAATTACAGGCATTACGATAAACAGACATAGTTTCATCAAGCAAAACCTTATCTGTTTCATCTACGACTATTTGAATTTTAGCTGTAATAGTCATTTGTTCCATATATGTACTCCTTTCATAGATATTTCACTAAATATATTATATAATAATAATTAGTGAAAATCAATGTTTTGAGGTGACGTGAATTATGGATAATAGATACAATCGTCATAACAGACGGAAATACAGCCTTAAAGTACATATAGTTCTAGTAACCAAATATCGTAAACAATTACTCAAAGATTCTATCGCTGATGATGTTAAACAAAAGATTTTCGATATTGCTAATACTTATGGCACAAATATGGTTCGTTTCTGTCTAAACAGTATTGGAAGAAAAAAATATTTTGGTCAGACGGATATTTTGCTTGCAGCATTGGAGAAGTATCGTCAACTACCATACAAAAATATATTGAGAATCAGGGTTAACGATTAAAGATTTACAAGGCTCCTCCCACCACCTAAAGGTAGTGGGAGGAGCCTATGGCAAACGAAAGGATTTTATTTATGAAGGGGCAGGAAACGGAACTATCAAAAGCACAATGTCAGGAAAGCGCGTCCTTGGGGACACGCTTTCTTGTGATGGGCTCCTTAAATTATGACTATATTTATTCCCTGGATCATATTGTCGCACCGGGAGAAACGATTGCTTCTGCGAAGTTGGATAAGGCCTGTGGAGGAAAAGGCTTTAACCAGGCTGCAGCTCTTGCAAAAGCTGGTGCCAAGGTGTATCTTGCAGGTTTGGTAGGCTCTGACGGAGGTGAGCTGCTGGAAACAGCACAGGAGTTTGGTGTGGACTGCAGGTTCGTGCAGGAACGAGACAACGCAACCGGGCATGCGATCATTCAGGTGGACAAAAACGGACAGAACAGCATCGTCCTGTTTGGCGGTACGAACCGGATGTGGACGGCGGAATATGTCGATAGCGTTCTGGATTCTTTTGAAAAAGGAGATGTCCTGATCTTACAGAATGAAATCAATGGAATCGAAGATATTCTGGAAAAGGCCTATGCCAGAGGCATTTCGATCGTATTGAATCCATCGCCGTTTGAAGATTGCATTTTAAGCTGGCAGCTGGAAAAGGTTTCCCTGTTTTTCATCAATGAGGTAGAGGGCGAGCAAATGACCCAAAAAAGCGAGCCAAAAGACATTCTGGAGCAAATGCTGTTTCAGTATCCGAATGCTGCAGTTGTACTGACCCTCGGAGAAAAAGGTGCATGGTATGCAGACCGGGAAGAACGGTATTTCTGCCCGGCACAGAAAGTAAAGGCAGTTGACACCACGGCGGCGGGAGATACCTTTACCGGATATTTTCTGATGGCGCAGGAAAAGGGATTTTCTGCAGAACAGTGTCTTTCGATCGCTGCACAGGCATCCGCAATTGCAGTGTCGAGAAAGGGTGCATCGGTCTCTGTCCCGGTCTGGGCAGAGCTGCAGATGGACTTATAAATAATTCCAACAATAGAATGCACGCTCTGCGAGCATTCTATTGTCATGAATCCAAAACCCCGGACGGAGTGATTTTTCAAACTCTGTCCGGGGTTTGATTTTTATAACTTTGGATGGATGAGCGCTGCTACAATATTCGAAACATCCGTAATTTACGCAGGTTCCGGGCAGATCAGCAGTTTAGCCCATCACAACCGTAACGTCATAGTGCTGTTTGTCTTTGGTGAAAGGAACGACACAGCCGTCAATGGGAGTTCCGTCAACAAGAAGGGAAACAACTCCTTTTTCCACGTGGTGCGGGTTCTGGATGTGGATATCATAGTCGGCATTGCGGTAGTGTCTGTGGATATCATATCCGCTGCAATCAGAAGGAATGCAGGGATTGATACGCAGACCATTCCAGTCGGGGCAAATGCCAAGGATGTATTGGGAGATATTGACAAAGGTCCATGCCGCAGTACCGGTCAGCCAGCTGTTTTTTGCTTCACCGTGTCTGGGAGCGTCTGCGCCGGCAACCATCTGTGCATAAACGTAAGGCTCGGTGCGGTGGATGTCACTGATATCTTCCAGATAAGCGGGACAGGTTTTACGATATACCTCAAATGCGCGATTGCCTCTGCCAATGACGGTTTCTGCGATGGAAATCCAGGGATTATTGTGGCAGAAGATTCCGGCATTTTCCTTGTACCCGGGCGGGTAGGAGCTGACCTCTCCAAGCTCCAGGTGATATCTGGTATAGGCAGGCTGCAGGAGCATGACGCCGTATTTGGTATCCAGATGTTTTTGGACAGAGTCCAGGGCTTTTTGCGCAAGCCCTTCCTGTACGCCAATGCCTGCGAGGACGCAGAAGCCCTGGGGTTCGATAAAGATCTGACCTTCTTCACATTCCCGGGAGCCGACCTTGTGACTGTAGGCATCGTAGGCCCGGAGGAACCATTCCCCGTCCCAGCCGGAATCCAGGACTGCCTGATAGACTGCTGCAACCTCCTTACGGGCACGGACTGCCTCCACAGCATTGCCGAGAAGAGAGACAAGCTGCGCGTACTCTTCCCCATATTTAACGAACATTCCGGCAATAAATACGGATTCTGCGACAGGACCCTCACTTGGTCCAAAGGTCTGGAAGGATTCGCCGGGCTCTGCGGAAAAACAGTTTAAATTCAGACAGTCATTCCAGTCGGCACGACCGATCAGCGGAAGCCCGTGAGGTCCCTTATGCGTTACAGTAAAGTCAAAGGAGCGCTTCAGATGCTCCAAAAGCGGCTGCTGAGTTCCGGGGGTGCTGTTAAAGGTAACTGGCTCTTTTAAAATGGAAAAATCGCCGGTTTCTTTGATGTAAGCAACCGTACCGGCGATCAGCCAGAGGGGATCGTCGTTAAAGCCTCCGCCGATATCTGCGTTTCCACGTTTGGTCAGCGGCTGATACTGATGGTATGCACTGCCATCCTCAAACTGAGTGGCTGCGATATCCAGTATTCGCTCGCGGGCGCGCTCCGGAATCAGATGGACGAAACCGAGCAGATCCTGACAGGAGTCACGGAACCCCATTCCACGGCCGATGCCGGATTCGTAATAAGAAGCGCTTCGGGACATATTGAAGGTAACCATGCACTGGTACTGGTTCCAGATATTTACCATGCGATCCACTTCCCTGGAGTCAGAGGAAATATGATATCGGGACAGAAGCGCTGTCCAGTAATGGCGAAGCGCAAGAAAAGCATCTTGTACCTGGTCGGGATTACTGTAGCGTGACAAAAGGGCATGGGCAGGCTTTTTATTGATGACACCCGGCGCTTCCCATTTTTCTTCAACGGGTACTTCGACATATGCAGTGACAAAAATAAAGGTTTTGCTTTCGCCCGGCTGAAGTGTCAGATCAATCTGATGGGCTGCAATAGGAGACCAGCCGCTGGCTACGGAATTGGAGAGCTGGCCTTTTTCAACAGCGGAAGGATTCTGATTGCTGCGGTATGGACCAAGAAAGGAATCCCGGTCTGTCTCGAAGGCGGTTATCGGTGTGTTGACAGAAAACAGAGCGTAGTGATTCCGACGTTCCCGGTATTCTGTTTTGTGATAAAGAATGGAACCTTCTATTTCCACCTCTCCGGTGCTGAAGTTACGCTGGAAATTCTTCATATCATCATCCGCATTCCAGAGACACCATTCCAGATAAGAAAACAACTGAATCGTTTTCTCCCGCTCAGAATCATTGGTAAGCGTAAGCTGATTGATCTCGCAGGAATCCTCAAGAGGTACGAAGGTGAGCAGGGAGGCCTTCAGATGGTTTTTCTGCCCGGTAAAGCGGCTGTATCCCATTCCATGCCGGCATTCATAAAAATCCAGAGGGGTCTGGGTCGGCTGCCAGCCGGGATTCCAGATGCTGTTTCCTTCTTTGAGATAGAAATATCTGCCATTGGAATCCGCAGGGACGTTGTTGTAGCGATAGCGGGTCAGACGGAGAAGCTTTGCATCTTTATAGAAAGAGTAGCCGCCGCAGGTGTTGGAAATAAGACTGAAAAAATCGCGGCAGCCAAGATAGTTGATCCAGGGAAGCGGCGTTGCAGGATCTGTGATGACATATTCCCGGTTGATATCATCAAAGTAACCGTATTTCATAAAACCCTCCATTCTACAGACGCCTTTGTGCCGAAGAAGCTCTGCGCAGATCCTCTTTTGAAATGAGGTTTCAGGATGCTTTGGGGCGTCTGCTGTACAAGAAAGCCTGTGCCAGGCAACTGCAGTTTAAACGATTAAGTTAAACGCAGAGCTATTATATATTTCGAATTATATTGGAAAAATGCGATAAAATCAATGAAAATGAAAAGGAACAGCTTACGAAAATGAAAGCGTCAAAGGATGATTTTCTGGGTTATGTTGACGAAACTGCAGCGAAACTATGATGCGTAAGTAAAAGAGAAGGATAAAATGTAAAAATGCAACAAAAAGTTGATTTTCAAATTGTATAAAGTGGCAAAATGATTAAAAATAATAAAAAGATATTGAAATATATGTGCATGGCGCATATAATGCAATTAAAGAAAACGTTTAAGTATATCGTTTACGTAACAAACTGCTGCGTGAAAGAAAGCAGCAGGATATAAGGATAAGACGCAAAGAAAAAACGGAGGTGTCGAAGGCAGGAGGTAGGCGATATGGTTTCCTTAAAAGACATCGCAAAGGAATGTCAGGTTTCCGTTGCAACAGTCAGCAAGGCGCTGAACGATCATGCAGACATCAGCGAGGAACGCAAGAAGATGATTCGTGAGAAGGCAGAAGAAATGGGATATCGTCCGAATCTGTTTGCGAGGACATTGAAGACGAATCGCAGTTATAACATCGGAGTTCTTTTCACGGATGCAGAGCATAATGGTCTGACACATGATTATTTCGCAGCAGTATTGGATAGCTTCAAGGTAGCTGCAGAGGCAAGAGATTATGATCTTACATTTGTCAATTGCGGAGGCTCCGGCGGAAAGCGGATGACGTATCTGGAGCATGCCAGATATCGGGGATTTGACGGAATTATGATTGCATGTGTTGATTTTTCGGAGCCGGAGGTGCTGCAGCTTGCACTGAGTGATATTCCGGTTGTGACCATCGACTATATCTTCAATGATCGTCTGGCAGTTGTTTCGGATAATGCAAAGGGAATGGAAGATCTGTTCACTTATATTTATCAGATGGGACATCGAAGAATTGCATATATCCACGGTACAGATTCCGCAGTTACAACAAACCGTCTGTCCTCTTTTTACAGGACAGCAGAAAAGTTTGGAGTGGAGATCCCGGATGAATATGTGATGATGACAAGATACCGTGATACCAAGGGCGCGGGAGAAGCGACAGAGAAGCTTCTTGATCTGAGAAGACCGCCGACTTGTATTTTATATCCGGACGATTTTGCAGCATTGGGAGGCATCCATGTGATCCGGGAACGGGGAATGTCTATCCCGGAAGATATTTCCATTGCAGGCTATGATGGAATCCGGTTGGCGAAGCTGACTGTTCCGAATCTAACGACACTATGTCAGGATACACAGCATCTTGGACAGTACGCAGCAGAGAAGCTGATCGATCTGATCGAAAAGCCCAAAACTGCAATGCGGAATATCACGATAGTACAGGGAAAATTGTATGAGGGTCAAACAGTTTTAAAGCTGGATGGCAGCAGAGGGTAGTACGGTAATGGCTACTTCGGAAACAACGGTAAAGGATGTAGGATACTGAAAGCTCCGGAGAATGCTTAAATTTTATAAACTTATAAACTCATAGGAGGGTTTGGGGTATGAAAAAGAAAATGCTTGGTTTGTTACTTTCAACAGCAATGCTGGCAACGACAGTAGCAGGGTGCGGATCCACAGCAGCAACTACTGCTTCTGCACCGGCGGCAGAAGAGACCGCTAAGACAGAAGCGGCAGAATCTACAGCTGCAGATACTGCGGATACAGAAGCTGCCGCAGGCGACAGTTCCGAACTTGCTTATACAGGCGAGCTCGAGATTATGCATTACTCTACTTCCGAAGAATCTGAAGGAAATGGCGGCTCTGATGGCTTCCGTACCGTACTGGGTGAGTGGGATGACGCACATCCGGATATTACGCTGACGCAGACTGTTCTTGCAAATGCAGAGTATAAGACACAGATCGCAACACTGGCTGCAGCAGATGACCTGCCCGATGTATTCCTGCTTCAGGGCATGAACACCATCGACTGGGCAAAACAGGGTCTGGTTTATGATCTGACAGATGATATCAAAGCATCTCCGTATTATGCAGATTACAATACCGCGTATTTCGCACCGTTTACTTATGAAGATTCCATGTACGGCTTCCCGGCACTGACCGGCGGTACCTGTACTGTTGTGATTTATGATAAGGCAATGTGGAAAGAAGCAGGATACGATCAGTTCCCGTCTACCTGGGAAGATGTAGAAAAAGCTTCCGAGTACTTTAACGGCAAGGGTATTACGACAGTTGCATTCGGCAACGGCGGCAAGTGGCAGGCAAACTCCGATTTCCTTTCCACACTGGGCAACCGTTACACCGGCCCTGACTGGTTTATGAGCCTGGTGGCAAAGAGCGGCGCAGCATTTACAGATGATACATTTGTAAGCGCCCTGACAGAGATGCAGAGACTCTTTACCGATACCAAGATCTTCAACGAAGACTTTAACGTTGTTACCAATGAAGACGCGCGTGAATATTACATTTCCGGCGATGCAGCAGCATTCATCGGCGGTAACTGGGATGAATCCTACATCTGGGCAGCCTTAAAGGATGCTGACGAAGAGAAATTCAATAACATGGGCTTTGCGGTTCTGCCTCAGCCTGCAGATGCAACACAGGCTCCGAATTCCCAGAATATCGGTCTTGGATACGCAGTTGCAATCAACTCCAAGCTGGCTGACGATCCTGAAAAACTGGCAGCAGCAATTGACCTGGCTGAGTACATTACCGGTCCCGCATTTGCAAGCTATGTAGCTGAAAATTATGCACTGGGCGGCCTGACCAAGGTTGCAGACGTTGACCTGAGCGCATTTGATCAGATCACACAGGATTTCTACAACTGGTCTTATGTGGACACCGATACCTGTGAAATTTATGATTCTTACATTACCAATGCAGTTTGGGATGTTTTAAATACTGACCTTCAGACCATGATGAATGGTGATATCACCCCTGAAGAAGTAGCCCAGAACGCCCAGGACGCATACGAAGCCAACTACTAAGGAAAATGCCCTGCCCCGCAGAGCAGGGCATTTTCCGCTACTTCTCAAGGGGCGGAGCGCCTTGAGAAGGTTCCGAAGGGGCCGCTACTTCTCAAGGGGCGGAGCGCCTTGAGAAGGTTCCGAAGGGGCTGCTGCTTCTCAAGGGGCGGAGCGCCTTGAGAAGGTTCCGAAATAGGGAAGTACAGAGCCGTTCTGCCTGCCATCAGGCGGGACGGCTTTTGCGCAAAATAAGGGAGGGATCCTTGATGCTGACTGCGATCAAACCAAAAAAAAGAACGATTCTCCTGTATCTGCTGGTGCCGGTGGCGATGTTCGTATTTACTGTTTTTGTACCATTGGTTACAGCATTTGTATACAGTTTTTATGAATGGAAGGGCGGCCCGCAGAAGACCTTTACAGGGCTAACAAACTACATCACTCTGTTCCATGACGGTACCTTCTGGCAGGCCTTCGGACATAATATCTATCTGGTTGTGGCGTGTATTATTGGGCAGATCGGTATTGCCTTTATTTTAGTACTGATGGTAAATTCCAGAGTTGTCAAATTAAAGGGGATCCATCGAACCTTTGGCTTCTTTCCAAGCACAATTTCTGCAGTTTGCCTTGGTTTGATCTGGAACATGATCTATCATAACCAGTACGGGATCATCAACTGGTTTTTGAGAACGATCGGCAGACCGGATCTTTGTAAGGTATGGCTCAATGAAACAAAGCTGGTCATGCTGCTTGTCTCAATTCCGCTGATTTGGCAGTATATCGGATACTACATGGTGATCATCCTTTCCGCGATTTCCTCCATCAGCACCGAAATCTTTGAAAGTGCGGAAATTGACGGTGCGAACGGTATACAGAGCGCACTCTACATTACGCTGCCGCTGATCAAGAACACGATGCTTGTCTGCATTACGCTGTGTATTGCAGGTAATATGAAAGCCTTTGACAATATTTATGTTATGACAAAGGGCGGTCCCGGAACATCCTCCATGGTAATGGCGATGTATGGATATCAGGTATCCTTTAACCAGAGTAATATGGGATATGGCAGCTGTATTTCTGTGGGCATTTTTGTACTGTCACTTCTTGTGATCGGCGGAGCGCAGGGGCTGATCAAACGGCTCACCAGAGAAAAGGAGGCGTAGGACATGAAAAAGGATAATGGAACACATCGTATCCGCAAAGGAATCCTGGCAGTATTTATGAATCTGATCCTGATCATTTTCTCGCTGTCCTGTATTTTCCCGATGATCTGGATGCTGTACTCTTCGTTAAAAGAAAAGAGGGCATTTAATGCAGATATTGTTGGGCTGCCCAAAAACCCGACTCTGATCAATTACATCAGGATCCTGAGCAATTCCGATTATCATCTGGGAGAATCCATGTTCAACAGTGTACGTACAACTACACTGTCCATCATTTTGATCGTATTATTTTCGTTTATTGTGGGTTATATTTTGGCAAGGGTCCATTTTAAGGGAAACCGCGCACTGTATGTCATGTTTTTGATGGGAATGCTGATTCCGATCCATTCGCTGCTGGTGCCGATCTATGTGGTTTTCAAAAAATGCGGAATTTCCGACCAGTGGTATACGCTGCTTTTACCCTATGTATCCTTCGGACTTCCGATGGGGATTTTTCTGGTAGAAGGATACGTCAAAACCATTCCGGTTTCGCTGGAAGAGGCAGCTGCAATTGATGGAAGCAGCTTTTCAAATACACTTTGGAGGATCATTCTGCCGATCACCAAACCGATCCTGGTGACAGTTGCGATCATACAGATTTTTAGCTGCTGGAATGAGTTTTCCTTCGCACTGGTACTGATCAAAAATGTTTCACTGCAGACAGTACCGCTGGCACTGACACAGTTTAAGGGACAGTTTGCATCAGATTATCCGAAGCAGATGGCGGCAATGCTGATCACTATGTCTCCTATCGTAATTTTGTATTTTGCGTTCAGTAAGCAGATTATTGAAGGAATGGTTGCAGGTGCGGTAAAGGGATGATCACACAGCTATTTGTGCCGCAGGCGTCACAAAGTAGCTGGGATCGCAGAGCCGAACTGGATGTTCGCCTCGCGATTTCTTCGGCGTAAGCGTCTGCGGAATGGAGAATAACATGAAATTTACAGAAGGATATTGGTTATTGAGTGAGAGGACAAACGGACAGTTCGCATCACAGGCATACCATATAGAAGCAATGGAAAACGGACTGCGGGTAGTGGCTCCGACATCACCGGTATTATCCAGAGGCGACACATTAAATCGACCGACCATTACAATAGAATTTCTCGCGGTTTCTCCGGAGGTGATTTCGGTTCGTGCTTGGCATTATGAGGGCTACAGGACGGGAGAGGCCCGATTTGAGAAAAAGGAGACGACCTGCGATGCAGTTGTGACAATAACGGAGAATGAGGCAGTTTTGGATGCCGGGCGCGTGAGTGTGCATGTTGACCGGAAAAACTGGGGCTACAGCTTCTGGGCAGATGGAAAACTGCTGACGTCCTCCGGATTCCATAATCTCGGCTATGTCCGCTGGGACAAAAGAGTCTCCAGCATGCTGCCGCAGGATAATTATATGAAGGAGCATGAGTACACCCCTTATATGACCCAGGATCTTTTGCTTGCACCCGGAGAAAATGTATATGGCTTCGGAGAACGCTTTACTGCGTTTGTCAAAAATGGTCAGGCAGTAGAAACCTGGAACGAGGATGGAGGTACAGCTTCACAGGTAGCCTATAAAAATATTCCGTTTTATATGACCAACAGAGGCTATGGTGTATTTGTGGATCATACAGGCAATGTGTCCTTTGAAGTAGCAAGCGAGAAGGTGGAGTATGTTGGATTTTCTGTACCCGGGGAAGAACTCCGGTACTATCTTTTTTACGGACCGACCCATAAGGAAATTTTAAAAGCCTATACGGGTCTGACCGGACGTCCAGCGCTTCCTCCGGCATGGTCCTTTGGACTGTGGCTTTCTACCTCCTTTACGACGGATTATGATGAGCAGACAGTTACCTCTTTTCTGGAAGGCATGGAGGAGAGGAAGATCCCCCTGAGCGTATTCCATTTTGACTGCTTCTGGATGAAAGGACTGCAGTGGTGTGATTTTGAATGGGATCCGGAGACATTCCCGGATGTAAAGGGAATGCTGCAGCGTTATCATGAAAGAGGGCTGAAAATCTGTGTATGGATCAACCCGTATATTGCGCAGGGAACAAAAACCTTCCGGGAAGCTGCAGCAGGCGGTTATCTGTTGAAGCGCGCAGACGGACACGGTATCTGGCAGACCGATAACTGGCAGAATGGCATGGGAGTTGTGGATTTTACAAATCCGAAAGCCTGCAAATGGTATCAGGGCAAGCTGCGCAGTCTGTTGGAAATGGGTGTGGACTGCTTTAAAACGGATTTTGGCGAGAGAATCCCGATCGATGTTGTGTACCAGGATGGCAGCGAGACGGTCAGCATGCACAATTACTATGCATTTCTTTATAACCGCTGTGTTTTTGAACTGTTGAAAGAAGTAAAAGGTCAGCAGGAGGCGGTTGTTTTTGCAAGAAGTGCGACAGCAGGAGGACAGCAGTTCCCTGTGCACTGGGGAGGTGACAGCAGCGCATCTTACATTTCCATGGCAGAGACGCTGCGTGGAGGTCTGTCGTTTGCGATGTCTGGATTTTCCTTCTGGAGTCATGATATCGGTGGCTTTGAAAATACTGCTCCTGCAGATGTATACAAACGATGGCTTGCATTTGGCCTGCTTTCCTCTCACAGCCGCCTGCATGGATCGGGAAGCTACCGGGTACCGTGGGCATTTGATGAGCAGGCCTGTGATGTGGCGAGATATTTTGTGCAGCTGAAATGCAGCCTGATGCCGTATCTGTATGCAAAAGCGGTGGAAGCGCATGAGGACGGTACGCCGGTAATGCGTCCTATGGTATTTGAGTTTGAAGACGATCCGGCCTGCCAGACTCTGGATATGCAGTATATGCTGGGGGAAAGTCTGCTGACAGCACCGATCTTTTCGGAGGATGGCAGCGCAGCCTGGTATCTGCCGGAGGGCACGTGGACAAATTATCTGGACGGCACAGTCAAAGAGGGCGGAAGGTTTTACAAGGACAGATTTGACTATTTCTCCCTGCCGCTTTATGTGCGGGAAAATACCCTGCTGGCAGTCGGCAGCGTGACAGAGCGCCCGGATTATGATTATGCGGCAAGCTCTGTGCTGCATCTGTTTGCATTAAAGGATGGAAAAGAGGCAGTCTGCAAAATCCCGGATATCCACGGACAGATTGTGGAAACCGTAAAAGCGATCCGCAGCGGTCAAAAAATTGTCGTAACGGCAGATGGTAAAAACAGGGAAGAGGATGCTGCTTTTGCATTGGTGATGCATGACGAAAACGGCAATATGCAGGAAATTTCGGTTCCGGCAAAGGGAGAGGCTGTGCTGGAGCTGATCTGAAAAGTCGAAACCATATCCGTGATATCTGCAGCTTTGGATGGCAGGGCTGACGGATAACAGCATGAAATCCGGAATCAGAACAGGGGCGGACGAAAATAGTCTGTCCCTGTTTTTTATCTCATAGGAAAATGCATCCTATGAAATAAAAACGCTCCGCGAGGATGCGCACTCGGCGCAAGGGTAGATGGTTGCCGAAGCAACCGCGCCTCGGCGCGAGAATGTGCCAAGGCACATTCTTTTTATAGCTGCGGGACTGGTTTTTTACCGTGTGAAATGGTACAATAAAAATGTATGCGGTGCAAAAACAGCCTCCGGTGTGATCGGAGACTGTCAAAATAGAAAACAGGAGGATTTATTTCCATGAAAGTGCTTGTAATCAACTGCGGCAGCTCCTCTTTGAAGTATCAGCTGATCGACAGCCAGAGTGAAGAGGTCCTGGCAAAGGGACTGTGTGAAAGAATCGGAATCGAAGGCAGCAGCGTAACCCATCAGAAAGCCGGCGAAGGCAAAAAGACGGAAGCGGTTCTGATGAAGGACCATACCGATGCAGTAAAGGTTGTGATCGAGAAGCTGACAGATCCGGCAGAGGGCGTGATCGCATCTCTGAAGGAAATTGATGCAGTAGGTCACAGAATCGTACATGGCGGAGAAAAATTCAAGGGATCTGTTGTGATTGATGACAGTGTGCTGGAAGCAATTGCAGAATGCAATGACCTTGCGCCGCTTCACAATCCGGCAAACCTGATCGGTATCAGATCCTGCCAGAAGGTAATGCCCGGTGTGCCGATGGTGGCTGTATTCGATACCGCATTCCATCAGACGATGCCCGGCAAGGCTTATTTATACGGTCTGCCGTATGAATATTATGAAAAATACAAAGTACGTCGTTACGGCTTCCATGGAACCAGCCATGATTTCGTTTCCAAACGTGTCGGAGAACTGCTTGGAAAAGACAGAAAAGATCTGAAAATCATCGTATGCCATCTCGGCAACGGTGCTTCCGTATCCGCAGTTGACCACGGGAAATCCGTGGATACCTCCATGGGTCTGACACCACTGGAAGGTCTGATGATGGGAACCAGAAGCGGCGATATGGATCCTGCGATCGTTGGTTTTATCGCAGAAAAAGAAAATCTGACAGCTGCAGAGGTCATCAATATCTGCAACAAAAACTCCGGTGTGCTTGGCCTGTCCGGTATTTCCAGCGACTTCCGTGATCTGGTAGAAGCTGCGGCAGCAGGCAACGACCATGCGCAGACGACGCTGGAAGCATACGCTTATCGTGTCGGCAAATATATCGGTGCATATGCGGCTGCTATGAACGGTGTGGATGCCATCGTATTTACAGCAGGAATCGGTGAAAACAACGCACAGGTTCGGGCTCTGATCAGTCAGTATACAGGCTTCCTTGGCTGCGAGATCGATCTGGAAAAGAATAAGGCGGCAGTCGGTGTGGAGGCTGTTATTTCCACTCCGGAATCCAAAGTAACAGCCCTGGTGGTTCCGACCAATGAAGAGCTTGCCATTGCGCGGGAAACAGTTCGTCTGGTGAACGCGTAAGGGAAACGATAATTTGCAACAGGTACGGGCGTTGTCCTGCCGGGGAACCGACGGACAGCGCCCGTGGTAGAATGTATGGAAAAGATCATTGTACTGAAGGGGATTGCAGTCCCTTATGAACTGCAGCGGAAAAATATCAGGAGAATGAACCTGCGCGTCCACAGAGATGGGCGCGTTTTGGTTTCTGCGAGCAGAGATACAGCGCAGTGGGAAATAGAGGCGTTTCTTCTGGGAAATGCGGATTTTGTCCTGCAGAACCGGGAACGCTGTCTGAAGCTGATTGAAGCCGGAGATGGAATCAGCGCCGGGAAAAATCGACGCTATGAAGATGGGGATGTGCTCTATCAGTGTGGAAAAGCCTGCCGCCTTTGTGTTGTGGAGGGCAGGAAAGAGTCGGTGGAGCGGATCGGCCGTGTGATTTTAGTGACACAGAAAAATCCATCCGATGCAGACAGACGCAGACGGATGCTCGAAGGGTATCTGACACAGTGCTGCCTGGAGCAGATGGAAGAAATCTGTGAGAGGATTTATCCGGTTTTTTCCCGGATGGGGGTAGCATGGCCCCAGATTAAAGTGCGCAGTATGGTGTCCCGATGGGGAAGCTGTCAGCCAAAAAAGAAGATCGTGACTTTTTCCAGACAGCTTGGGGAGACGCCGCCTGCGTGTATGGAATATGTTGCAGTACATGAGTTCTGCCATTTTATCCAGCCGAATCATTCCCCGGCGTTTCATCAGCTTATGACGGAGCTGATGCCGGACTGGAGGCAGAGAAAGCAGCTGTTGAACAGCCGGGCATGGGTCGATGTCGGGGAAACATAATGTGGTTGGGAGCCTGTGCGTTCCATTGAAAAATGCGTCTGCCATGGAGAAAAATTCCATGCGGCAGGCGCATTTTTGTTCGTTTTCATCTATATATGCCTGAAACAATAAACGATTGTGGATGTCTCGAAAAATTGCATCGGGACTGTTTGGGCGAGCTGCAGGTGCTACCGCGCCAGTTCTGTGCACACTTCACGGACACTGTCGAAAATCCAGGTCGGTTTGGTGTCACTCTTTTCCAGGTCAGCGAGAGTCGCCTCACCGGAGAGGACGCAGATCGTATCGACCCCTGCATTGACGCCGCAGGCGATGTCTGTGTAGATGCGGTCACCGACGATCACGGTGTCCTCTTTGGAGATGCCGAGCTTTTTTAAAACGCAGTCGATCATGATCGGTTCTGGCTTGCCGATGAAAAACGGTGTTTTGCCGGTCGCATTTTTGAGCATGATGCTCATGGAGCCGCAATCCGGGATGTAGCCGAAGCTGACCGGGCAGACAAGATCCGGATTGGTTGCAAGATAAGCAACATCACGTCCGAGCATGATGCAGGTGTCGCGTACCTTTTCAGAGGTATTTTCCGTATCAAAGCCGATTAAAACGACGGAAGCAGAATCCTCCGGCTTCGTGACAACGCGGATGCCGTTTTGCTCCAGCTCTGCTACAAGGGAACGGGTTCCCATACAGAAAACGGTCTGTCCGGGATAATTTTCCTGAAGATAAAAAGCGGTTGCCTGGCTGGAAGTATAGAAATGCGAAGCATCGGCGGTAATTCCCATCCGGTTTACCTTTTCCACATAGTCCTTTACGGATTTGGAGGAATTGTTTGTGATGAAAATATAGCGTCCTCCATTTTTTTCAATCTGGGAAAGAAAATCCAGCGTTCCTTCAAAAATCGAATTTTCATTGTAGATCGTTCCGTCCATGTCCAGCAGGAACAACTTTTTATGCAGGAGTGCATCTGCGTTTTTTTTAAATTTATCTGTAAGCATGTCGGATCAGTTCTCCTTGAAGCCGGTGGCAACCGGAATATTTTTGGTGGCGACGATATCTGCACCCGTACCTGCCGCGTCGTGCAGCAGGACATCTCCGATCTGAACCGGGGCGACAGCGTGGATCTGACGGATCGCATCCATGACATCCTTTATTTTACCTTTGGGGATATCGGAGGCTGTTTTAACGGAAACGACAGGCAGGACGCCGCCGGAAACCAGCGCTGTAGAAGTTACGATGCGGGTTGGATTGGTGACCTCCCTGCGACCGTAAGCAGCGCCGCGTGGACAGGTATTACCGGTGACGGATACAACCTCGCCGTTTTCAAGCGCAACGGTAAGCGGGCAGCCCAGAGGGCAACAGATGCAGATTAGATTTTTTTCTTCCATAATAAATCAGCCCTCCTCTTTTGCAACACAAATTGTGATGGATTGTGCGTCGGCGGGAATTGCAGATTTTTTCAGGATGATCTGCTGCATTTCGCCGGGCGCGAGCTTCTTCTTTTTCTGGCGCAGCAGACAGGTATCACCTGCTGTAACAGTCAATACTGCGTCTGTGAATACGCTTCCGACGCGGAAACGAACCAGAAGCGTGTCCTCCATATGGGACAGCCGAATGGATTGCGGAACCGTGTAGCGGACGCCGCCCGATGGAATAAGCGGGATGCCGGTGGAGCCGTCCGCAGCAGCGGCGTTGTGAGCGTTATTGTTAGCCTTCACGCCGGTTGAACCTTGCCCGGCGGAA
>OHLJ01000376.1_pt1 | contig 28363 bp, 39 predicted proteins | sample 1568991 | NCBI WGS metagenome assembly OHLJ01 (sample SAMEA3879601, study PRJEB24766) | human gut metagenome | biome: human-associated habitat; feature: feces | place: USA | collected 1985/1987
AAAGATTTTATCATCCAATATAAACTTTTCATCCACTCCTACAGCCAGAGTCGCGATCGTTTTTATAACGACTCTAACCCCGTTTTCCAAGAGTTCTTTCCAACAATTCCATCAGCCATCAGTCCATGGTTCTTCTGCCAAGTCTTTGTCATGTTCTCCGTGCCGCTACCGAAAATGCCATCCGCCGTCGTACCGATAATGATCTGCCATACCTTAACTGCATTTCCCTTGCTGCCTTTTTTAATTGTATTCATGTTATAATCCTCACTTTCTTTCACTGTGGTAGTGGTTGCGCCGGTGCAACTCTCTACTTTCTTATTATAGAGAGCTGCTTCGGCTTTTCTTCTCCGCTGTAATCCCGGCAATGTTTTACCAGCAGCCTTACAGTACTGCTGCATTGCAGATGGGATCTGATTGATCGTTCTGCCCGTACACATTTTTTTCACATTGCCCTGTCCCAAGTTGAAAGCAAAGCTGACCAGTGCATCAAACTGGTTCTGGTTAAGTTTGTCCGTAAATGGGACATAGGACGGATTGTTGATATACTTTTCAAACTTTGCTATGTCCTGCTTTAAAAATGCATCTGCCTGTGCCTGTGTGATTTTCATCCCTTTATATACTCCGGCAGTGTGACCGTACCCGATTGTCCACACACCTGCAGAACACTGATAGGCTATCAGCCGGCAGCCTTCAAACTGTTTAATAAGTGCAAGACCAGCCTGTCCGATTCTTCTATTTGCCATAATTATTCCTCGCTTTCCTTAATCTCTGTTTTGGTGTCAAGCAATTTCTGTGTCACATCGAGTCCGGCAATCAAAAACGCCGGTACCCTTACATTCATTTCAACCAGATTTTCCAAAATGCTGCGGACCTCATTAATCAAATATGTTGCCAGCGTGAACCATCCAAAGAGCTGCACAAACGAAAGATTAATACCGATAATCTCCCCCATATGTACAAAGCTCATTGAGACGAAAAATGCCATACCAATTACAATCCAATACCATACTTTTTTTAAGATTCCCTTTGCGCCGATCGCACTGGACTCATTCTTTTTGTAGAACTTCGCCTTGCAGTATCCGGTAATGTAATCAACCGCATTTAATACCAGAAATCCAAAAAACAGGAACCAGTACTTCCCAAACAGTGCCACCCCCATCGTGGCAATTACTCCATAAATCACGTTTACTTTGTCAAATTCTTTCATTTTCTTTTTCCTCTCTTTCTGCCCGTAGGCTTTATGCAAAAGAGCCGGCTACACAACACATGGTCATGTAATCGGCTCTTAGGCGCTTTAGATTATTCAGTTGTCTTTACTGCATCCAGCTTATCGCTGATCTCCTTAAGCACAGCATCTAACTTTCTCCAATTTTCATTTTCCAGTTCCATATCGTAGAACTCATTTTCTTCCGGGATATTAAATCCATAGTTTTCTGTCTGACTCATCAGGCATCCTCCTCTTCTGTGTATACTTTGCCTGTGATCTGCTCATATTCCTCCGGCGTGATCCATTTACCTACAGCATGATATACACGGTTCTCATTCCACAGTCCTTTGTCATAGTAATTTTTTACTTTTTCATAATTCTTACTCATCTAAGCTTACCTCCATCTGCATTGCCATATAGTCAATGTCTGCTCTCTGTTTTTCGATACTGTCTGTATTCTTGACTGTTTTTTCTACATTCTCGGCTAAACTCTCAGATACAGCAGTGATCCTCTGCTCGGTGTCATTAACTTCTTTTTCCAGGACAACGATTTTCACATCTTCCCTCAGAATAACCTGTTCTAAGACTACATACCCAGGAATCACCGATGTCAACATGTCCTCATCAGTATAAACCTTTAACACTGTAAGTTCTTCTTTATCTGAAAAAGCTTCCTGCAGTTCTTCGCAGGTTTTGTTATCTGCAAATTCAATATTCAGTTTTCCATTCACATGATTAATATTGTTGATGGTTAAAATGTTTTTTGTGGTTTTTAATTTCATAAAAATTCCTTCTTTCTTAAAGTTTTTGATAAAAGTGCCAAAAGCGGTGACGTTCGGGCAGATTAGCACGAAAATAACTGCTATAAAATTGTGTTAAAAATCCTTAAATTTTACAATTTAGGCGCGATTTTTACCATACTTAACCATTCCTGCACATTAAGATTTGAACCTGAGTTCTGATAAGTACTGAGTGTCCCGGTCTGTCCCGGTCCGAAAGTGCCACCACTCGTTACTTGTAAAGTTACTGCACTGCCGGATACCGCAGGAACTCTGACTCGTCCCATGACATAATTAGATGTTGTGTTGGTTATAAAAGCTTCTCGAAATCCGTTTGCGTTTGAACTAAAAGTGACAAGTCCTGTAACAAGATAATATCCATCATCCGGGACAGTGAAATACTGCACGACAGGAGTCTGATCATTATAATTTGTCATAGTATTGGATAAGCTAGATACATTATTTTTGGCATCCGCCTTTTTTAAATATGTGTCTGGAATGTTATTACCATCATAATCTGCACTAGCACGGGCAACACGTACAGCAGGATATGTACCGTCAGTTTTATCAGCATAAATATCGACAACATTATCATTTTGCACATTAAATTGGGGAAACAATGTACCGACAAATCCAGACCAGTCTTTTGCTAATACTTTTAGAAAATATTTATTGGCTAAACCGCTGTTTAACGTACTTATCTGTTTCGCCAAACTGCCATCCACATTCGGATTTGCCTGTCTTGCATCAAGGGCAAAGCCTGCTTCCGTGGTAGTGTTATTGTTGGCAACTGCCGTTTTCTTTAAATATGTTTCGGAAATGTTCTTTCCATTTCCATCACATTCCGCTTTTTTAGCTGATGCTACATTTTTATCACAATCCGATGTGTTGTCTACCTGATCCAATCCCTTAAAAAGTTTTTCTACACTCTCAAAATTCTCATTCACGGTTTCCATATCCACCGGATCCGTTCTTTCAAACAGCTTAAATTTAAAAATATCTGTAAGTTTCATGTTATCCTCTCTTTCTCAGTCCGATTTCTGCAACCTGTTCCACTGTAAACCGCGATAATTCTTCCATTGTATAATTCGCGATATTTTCTACCTTCGAACTCAGATTCTTCGGAATACTGATGTTTCTCAATTCCCAGTGTGTAAACTGCCCCAGTATAATATGCGGATATGGTTTTAAGCTCCTGTACTGGTTGTAAAGCAGTTCTGTGTTAAGCAAAATATTGCATGGCACGATTTCGTCTAAAATATCCACCACAGAATCATATTGATTTTTCTGCGCTATACCGATTTTAACGATCATTGTCTGACCGGGAATATCAAAGTCTATTGCGTACTCTGTACCACACAATTCCTTTAATTTTCTTTCAAGGAAAGCATAGTTATACGGCAGACACACATTCCATTTGGTCAGACACCGGAAGATTCTATCTTCGAGCGTATCATCACTTTTCGGCGTCATTCCAAGAATCTTTTCAAACCGGGCAATTCCCTCTTCGTCACAGGATATAATGTACCGGTTATCAATCATCCTGTTATGCCTGGATTCCAACAATCGAAACTCCGGTGTTTCCGTATCCATAATTTCAGCCAGTTCACTATATTCCTGCAAATGTAAAGGGAGCAGTTCCTTAAGATTGATATATCTATCATCCATAAGTAACCACCCCCATGACCGGAATCTCGTATTCTGTTAATTCAAGATTTTTTGTACTTTCATTGATAGTTGTTCCCGTCACATCAAGCACACCTTTCACTCCCATGATAGCCGCATCCAATGACGCAATTCTCACGATTAAATGATTTTGATTCTCCCAGTCCTGCCGCAACGATAAAATGTACTTTTTCATTGCATCCTCGATCAATGCTTTGCATTCGTTCAATCCATAACCACTGTCAAAAATGATATTCGTCGCAATATTTACCACCGACTCTTTCACCGTCTCGACCGTAACCACATGCCCGATTGGTGCAAGTCCGTCTCCCATACCATCACCGTTCGGATCAAACTCCTTCTGTACTGCAGCTATCAATGTATCCGTAGCTTTTCCATATGCACTGTCTAAAATAACAAGTTTCACTGTTCCCGGACCATTCCATGTCCGTATCACTTTGACTGCTCCTACTCCTGCCAGCGCAAGTGTTTTGTTTCGGTAATCTTTCACATTCCCGGAAAATGCTCTTTCCTCAAACGATTCAAAATACCTCTGCCGCAGGGATTCTATACTTTCTTCTGTCTCTCCATAGATCAAAACCCTCGTAATCTTCGCGGTCGTGAGTCCGGAAATATATTCGATTGGAAGAACATCTCCTGTATATTCATTTCCGACCGTACCGATCTGCTCACAGGTAACCTGCCCTGGAGCCGTAACGATATAGGTATTTTCCCCGCCGGTAAATCTTTTTCCGTCCGCAACCTCCACATCGGTTTCTAACTCAAGTACCGCCTGAGTTGCTTTCTTTGGTGTAATACCGCGATCTGCACATAACCGGATCAGATATTCCCTCGATGCCGTGTCTCCAAATGTCTCTGCCAGCATGCAGTCAAATGCAATATACATAGACGTCAGTTCCACTGCTGCCGGTGCCAGTGCAGCATAGATTGGCGAACTCTCCCTTTTATCCATTGTCTCAGGCACACGGGACAACATGCGCTGTAAAATCACATCAAATGTCTGATCTTCATACATTACACGTCCACCTCCTTCTCAATCTTTGCATTTCCATATTTCGTGTGCGCGGTAAATTTAGCGATCAGCGTTTTTCTGTGCACTTCAAACTCAAAATTATCTACCGAGTCTATCCGGTCATCCTGTGTCAGAGCCTCCGTAATCCGCCGTTCCACTTCCACCATGACATAATCCATCGGCTTACCAATGAGGTCCTGCAATTCCACACCATAGTTCCATGAAAAAATAATGTAACGGTACCGCTCTGTGTTCAGGATATTGTAAATTGCCTGTTTTACTGCTTCCAAACCATCACATTCGCCTACAACATTGCACGTTTCCCGGATCATGTGATGACATAAAGACGGCTGTTCTGTTACCTCGATTTCTTTTAAACTGTTAACTGCCGGAATCATGTCACACCACCCTGTCTACAACTAAAAACTTCTGGCCACCCTGCTGCCGGATCAGCACAACCTGCTGGCCTGTTTTTAATCCGCTGTAAATCTTCATTTCCTTTTTCACACCGTCTAATTCAATGTCCACGGTGCAATCTGTTAAATGTTCCGGAACGATAAGCTGTGCACTGGCTATATCAAACCTCTGCTCCACTTTGATTTTTAATGGAGCTGCCGCTATCACTGTACCAGACATCACATCCGCCGGATATCCCGCCTCATTGACTCCGTTTGACACCTGCTGTATCGCCCTCACAAAATCATTTGCATCATGCACTGAAACCACCTCCTGATAAAGTTAAATCCATTGTGTGTTTACTTTCACCATATTTGTGCACACATTTTTCTACGAGCATCAAATTTTTTATCTGTACATCTCCTAAATCAAGCTGCACAACGACCAGTGAACCACCGCGCACTCTGGAATCACCACAGGCATCCTTAATTGTCAACGTCTTTGTAGCTTTATTGTAAAGTTTCAAGAGCGCATCCGCTTTCGCCTGCCCGTTTTCTCCATCCTGCAGCGTGTCAAAATACTGTAAGATCCCCCAGTCATTCATGTGGGAGGAATCCTGTGCAATATATACATCCCTTTTTCCTGTCTTTTCATTGTCAAAGACCAGCTTGATCCGGTTGTAGGTATCTGAATCAATCGAAGATTCATAATCATAATTCTGTCCGGTCTCTGCATCTATGACGATAGGCACATACATATCACCGATAAAAGACAAATTCAGCTTTCCACCGTCGTCATGGAGAATGTACAGATCACCCGTATTCTGTAATGTCAGATCAAGTGCATTTCCGATCATATCCATAAGAGACTCGTTATCTTCCACTCTCGATGCAATCTTCCATATGGTGTCCGCAATCGTGCCGAGATTAAAATTAAAATTGTTGGCAATCTGCATCACGACCTCAGCAGCCGTTTTGTTCTCATATACCATTGTGTCTTTGTTTTTCAGATACCGGATCTGGTCATAGGCAGTTACTTTTACAATATTGCTCCTGTCGCGCTTGATTTTGAAAATAAAACCATAAAACACACCTGTTTCTCCATCCTTAAAGCGCACCGGGTTTCCTTCCGCAATCGAAATCCCGGTATCCACAAAACTAAATTCTATGGAACCGGGACTGATCTGCCGCTCTGTGGTCACTTTTACTTCTTCCTGTACCGGAGGCAGGTAAACTGTGCTGCCGTTTTGAATTAATAACTCGTACATTTTTCCTCCTGTGTCTTATGCTGCCGGGATCGTAAGCACCTGCCCCGGATATATCAGATTCGGATTCCCACCGATCACTGATTTATTGGCATTGTAGATCACACTCCACTTTCCACCATCGCCGTAAAACTGCTTCGCAATCTTCCAGAGACAGTCCCCGGAAACTACGGTATAGCTCCCCCCGCTTGGTGCATTGCCTGCTGCTCTGGTCTGCTGCATTGCCGCCTGTGGTTTTGGTAGCGATATATCCACGGTACAGGTCTTTGTGATAAATTCACGGTACTGTTTCAGTTTAATCTTGACAGTCGTATCAAATCCCTCTCCGGCATCATCCACAATGGAATAATCCTCAAGAGAAACTGTCATGTTGGTATGAAATAACTTCTTTTCGTTTGGAAACGCTCTTGTCATGATATACTGAAAACTTTTCTTCTGTAACTTTAATTCTTCCAGCTTATCCAGATAAAACTTGGCATTTCGGAATTTCTCCGGATATAGGGCAAACGGATATTCTGTATTTGGAAGCAGAAGATCAAATTCCACATCTGACAACCCTGCGGCTTTCAAAATATTTGCCTCTCCCTCATTGATCAAAGTTACCGTTTCATTCTGATTATTAATTTTTACTGTTACTTTGGACGGAGCTACCGGAAACAGCACTCCATCCAGATATAATTTATATGCCATTCCCTATACTCCTTCCCGGACGGCTTCTAATGCTTCTAACACTTTCGTTGTCATTCCGTCCACAATACCATCTAAATCTGCATCACTGCTTACATTATTATTATTTGTCATATCCAGCTTGATCTCCGCAGTCGTAAACCGATTGATTGCCTCCTGCTCTGCAATATCTCTAAGGTATTTCAGATCCTCGTCCGTGATATCCACAGAATCTTTGATTGCACTGGTATCATCTGCAATACTGTCAAGGTTGCCACCTGCACCGGAATTTGCGATTGCATCACTGAAACCAGATATATAATCATCAGGATTCGGAATATCCGTTTTGCCAAAGATGTCCGACAGACTGAAATTTGATATTTTATCATCAATTTTCTCTCCAAAATTATATCCTGAGTTCCATGCGTCCCCATAATCGAACCGGTTGAACTGATAATCTGACATGTCTACCGTCTTTAAAATTTCTGATCCACCATTTTCGCTTATCACAGCATCCACTTTTGCCTGTACTTTGTTCTGAAATCCCGCTACTGCATCCGCAAGACTGCTGCCAAATACTGCATCAAGCATTCGAGCCGCTGACTCGATTACTTCCACTATAAAGTTAAACAGGCTTAAAAATAAAGCCTCTATACCGGCGATCGGGTTATTAAAAATAAGTGCAAATGCATTGACAAAATTTGCTATCAGATTCCATAAAGTAACCCCTATTCCGATGATCGTATTTACAGCTCCAATAAACAGATTTCCTATAAAAGCTAACGCTGTCGCAAATGCTCCACAGATCAAACCTGTTGCTGATACTGATGTGCCTGCAAAATGATTTACTGCTGCAACCGCTGCATAAATAATCGCTATCAACAGTACAACTGCTATAATTACAAGTCCAACTGGATTCATGCTCATAACAGCATTGAATGCGCCTTGAGCTGCTGTCCATGCATTTGTAGCCAGTGAAGCCGCCCTAGACGCTATTTCCGCCCCTTTTGTAAATGCCGTATAAATTATGATAGCCGCCGCAACCCCTAATATGATAGGTTCTATAATTGACCAATGATCTGCCACGAATCCAGCTACAGATCCCACTAAATCAAAGATATTCAGCACCATATTTGCCGTCGTTGCCATAGCTTCGATCGCTCCATCAACAAATCCCTGGAACGCATCGCTGTTCGCCATCCCATTTAATCTTTGAAGAACCGGCTGGAAAGCCATAACTGCTGTATTCTGCATCGACTGCCAGATCTGTCCCCAGGTCATCGGCATCTCATCAAACTTACCATTGATATCATCCGCGGCTGCAAAAATCGCCGCTTTTACAACATCAGCAGAAAGTTCTCCATCTGCCGCCATTTCTCTGATCTGTCCGATTGGAACATCCAGATAATCTGCAATGTTCTGGATCAGGTTCGGCGCCTGCTCAAAAATACTGTTTAACTCATCACCGCGGAGTACGCCGGAACCAAGAGCCTGTGATAACTGTAACTCTGCATTTGCGGCTTCCTGTGTGGATGCACCGGCGATCGCCATCTGTTTTTGAACCAGATCTGCGAATGCAACAACCTCTTCCGAGTTGCCAAATGCATCCCTCGCATTATTGCCGAATCTTGCAACAACCGATGCCATGCTATCTAGCGATCCACGCGCATCCTGTGCCGCAGCATATACCATATTGACAAGGCCTGACGTCTCATTTGCAGTTCCGTTTATCTCATTAAAGGAATTATTCATCAGATCCAGTCTTGAGGTTGTCTGCGTCAATTCATCGGACATGTTGAGAATTTTTCCCACGCTTTGGATACCCACATATGCACCAACCACGCGTTTAATCATTCCCATCAGCCCCTCTGCGCCGGATACCCCCTCCTGAATCTCCTGATTGAATCTTCCCTGCTCATCCGTATTATCCCGGATATACCGCTCTGTATTACCCACTGTCTGCGATAACTGAAGATATGCTGCATTTGCACCGGACACATCCATGTTCTGCATGGCGGTACTAAGATTATTCTGCTCCTGAATCGCCCGGTCTAATTGCGATCTCAACTGTTCCAACTGGGAGTTTGCTGTATCTGTTCCCATATTGACCGGATTGCTTTCGATCTGCTGTATCCGTTCCCGGATCGAATCGATTCTGACAGCCATGGAATTAAGATCCTGAAACGTCTCCGGCGGAAAGATCGTTGTACTGTATGCCTGACTTGCAATATCATTCTGCGTACTGCTCAACTGCTCTAACATGCTATTGGCACTCTGTACTTCCTGCTCAAACCGATCTATTCCGGTTCCTGTAAACACATCCAGACTGTCCGTTTCCCAATGCACAGGAATCTCGACCGGCTCTGTTGGCACATTGGGCTGCGTTCCCGGCAGGACCGGTTGAGAACTTCCCGCAAGCGGATCTATGACAGGAGCCGGCTGTTGTGCCGCACCATTCAACGCAATTAAGGATGCTGTTGCTTCATCGATTGCCTCTCGCGCTCCCTCCAGACTGCTCGTATCAATATCCATCGACATTGCCTGCTGCATATCATACATCTGTGCTGTTGCAAGATTGACTGCATCCATAATGCCATATAAAACACTGGTAAACTGGTCATTAAGCTCTATCGCTGTCTGAATAGCTGCCATGCATCACGCCTCCTTCCTAATGAATCTTGCTCTTTAATTCCCGCTCTTTTTTCTTATCATTCTCGATCTTGATTTTTATTGCGGCAATCACAAATGCTTTTTCCTGCTCATCCATATTCAAAAATACAGATGGCAGGATATGTAATTTCAGAAGGGCATAGTAAGCAAAGTTTGCTTCACCATCCCCTCCTTCAATCAGTTTTTTGCTTCATCCACCTTGACATCAAAACTGTCTGTAAATCCCTGGAACTTCTGCATCCACACTTCAAACATCTGAAATTCACCAGCGCCATCCACCATTGCATATAATAAATCTTCCGGTGTTTTCACACCGTAGGAATCCTGTAATTCTTCATCGTACAGATCAGGATACACGGTTGCTGCTGTCATCATCTTTGACAGGTATTTTTCTGTATTCAGCCTTGGGCGGTACATATTCGGTTTTCCAGTTACCGGGACCTCTACAGTACATGCATTGCGCAGTTCCTCATTCTCGCGTGATGTGATCTGGCGAAATTCCCAAAGAAGCGGCTTCCCGTCTGTATCTGTAAGACTCGCTGTTGGAGCATACTTCTGATTTGCTTTTACCTTTTTGTTTGCTTTCATAAATCTGCTGAACTCTGACATATCTTTCTCTCCTTTTTATTTAAAAATCCCCTCCCGCTGATACAGGAAGGGAACATCATTAATTTGTTTTAAAACCTTTTAACTCTTTGAATTTCTCCGGCATATCCCAGTTCTCAAAGGTTCCTGAAATATCTTCATCCAGAATTTCTTCGCCCGCCTGGAACTTTGCAAGAATAAATGAGTCACAGAGACATCCCCTGTGAATAATTGTCTGTCTGCCTGCACTGCTTGATGGATCCTCATTGCTCACCTGGATTTCAAAATAAGGCAGGTTTCCTGTTTTCTGATACTGGTTTGCCATTGTGCGGAGCACTGACTGATTATAATGTGCAGTTCCCTTCCAGGTACCCTTTCCACCGGCAGCCTTGTGTCCCATACCGACTTTACCCAAAATCTTGACATCGCTAATCGTAACATCCCATTTGCTTTCAAACTCTGTCAGATTCATAAAATTGTACCGTCTTTTACCAATCGTAATAAAACACTCCGCAAGGCTTCCATAGACGGCATCGCCCGCATCCATAATAGCTGTATTTCCCATCTTTCTTCACTCCTTCCTACACTACCGTAACAGTCATATAGAGCTTACTCATCGCATTAACAACTGTCACCTGATCTGTGATCACTACCGACTTTTTCGATTCTCCCTGTGCGATCGTAATATCATCTTCGCTGAAGTTCTCGATCGCCCTGATTTTTTCAAGTTCCCTATGATGTGCCACGATGTCAGACCAGAGAGACGTTCTTCCTGCCGCATCATTCGATATGGTACCGAGATATTTCGTACTGAATAATACGGCGATATCATTACCGATCTGATCGATCACGCGGACCGTCTGATTGTCTTTGAAAAGTTCTCCCTGCGTATCTGTCACGCTTACCATGGAGTTGATGTCGTCCAGAACGCGGATATCTGAATTTACCCTGTGCAAGACAAATTCTCCATTTTTGATAGACTCTCTTAACTGATTCTGTGTATACGATGTATCTACTGTAAAGGAACCGTCGTAAACTTTGTTCTGACAGGATTTATTTACAGCACATCCGCATTCTGCACCGGTAACCCAGTATACAAGACTTGCTTCACTCCATCCCGCATCTGTGGTCTTATTTTTTACATTGATAACACCCATGTGATCTGCGGAAATATTGTAGAGTACCACCTGAAATTTAATTCCAAGTTCATCGCGCAGCCGTTTGTTAAATGCAACGTATAACTTTTTCGTTGTCTCATCCGTTACCGCAACACCCATAGTGTTATAAGAATAAGATTCAATCAGATCCAAATATGTCTGATGTGCTGTTCCGTCTACAGTTCCATTTGTTCCACCTGTCAGTGGTGCGGCTGCCGTATCTTCCAGCTCGATTTCCTCTTTAAATGAAACATAATCATTCGCCACAAGCTCTTTTGCAGTTTTTACCGTCTGCGTATCTACTTTGGCTGTGCCAAGGTAAGTGATAACGTCAAACTTATCTGCGTCGTCTGCATTTTTCTGTACAGCGATCCGGATATCATTGCCACGGGTTCCGCTGTACAATGCGGTTGCTATGGTATTTGCAGCCTTTACACCGCCACCATTTAAACGGTATGCATAGAGTGTCTGTGCCCCAAGGAACAGATCATTCAGTCCTTTCATTTTCGGATCGTCAAATGCATAACCAAAAATCTTCATGCTGTTTTTCTGGAAATCCTCGTTTGTCACCTCAAAGACTTTCCCTTCCACGCCCCAGTCAAGTTCTAAAGGCATTGTCGCAACGCCTCTGTCTGACAGGTTCGTGTTTGCAGATGCCGCCGATACAAAATTGATATAAGTTCCAGGCAGCACTTTGTTCTGTGCGGTAAATGTTCCTCCACCTAAAGCCATTTATTTCACCTTTCCTTTCATGTATTTTTCTAATAACGTGTCCGCTTCTGCTTTTGTGTACTTTTTGTTTTCATCAAGCAATGCGTCCATTATATCTTTCCTGGCACTGTACTTTGCACAGGCAAGAAGCTGTTCTTTTGTAAATTTCTGTGCCGCTTTTCCCTGCGGCTTTTCTAATACCTTCCCGCTCGCATTTGCCATTTTATTATTCTCCCTTCATTTCTGACTGAATTTTAATCTGTCCCATCACCTCAGAACGTACCGGTTTTTTCAAGATTACCCGGTTATAATTCACAAAAAAATTCAATACACCGTCCACCAGATCATGGTTCTTATTCGTTCCACGTATTGCTCTGTCCGCATCTAACGGGGTAACATACTCTAAAGCAAACATCATACGCTCTGCCACATCATTACACTCTGCGTATGGATTCAGTTTAGATTCCGGAAAGTACTGGATGCAGAATGCATTATTTTGCAGATACCGATGCCCACAAAGCGGACTTATGCTCTGGTCGATCAACTGTATAAAAAAACAGGGCTCTTTCAAGTCCTGCTTTATCTCATCCTTGTGGATCTTATAACCATCCTCAAACTCGCTGTCTAAGGCAATGCTGATCGCATCTATAATTTCATTTATCATTTCATGATATCTCCAAAGTATTTTTTTATTTTTTGCTCAAGGATCTGTGGTGCCATGTTCTGTAACTCCTGTTCGGATATCTTCATCATAAAATGTCCCTTAACCCAGCCTTTGTGATTTACGGTTCTGTGGCCGTATTCAACATAGCCGGCATAGTCAACTGGGTTTTCAATTTCAATTTTTAAAGTTTCTCCTGTGCGGCTAATTTTTACACCGTTGGCATATTGCAGAATTTCCTGTGCAGTGGGTTTACTTTTTTTGTTTGCCGCTTCTTCCTGTGTTTTTGAAATCCATCCCCGCCGGAGTACTCCGCCCTTTCTTCCGGATGGATTAACCCTCTTTTTATAAACATCACCTTTTTTGTGATTTTTAGAATTTTGCTGTGCCGTCACTTCAATTTCTTTTGAATAATCCCCAACCGGCGTTCTTTTGATCACTAAAGTTAAAAGCCTTGCTGCCAGATCCTTTGCGCATGCCTCCACAAACGCATCCGGATCCTGTAATTTTTCCAGTTCTCTCTGCAGTTCCGTAAGTCCACGGATATTAAAATTTCCCATTCCAGCCATTATGCATACCTCTCTGACAGTATGAGTACAATTTCCTGATGCGTCGGATAAACCGCAGGTACACCACTGCATTCATATGCACGTGTGATGCCTGCCTGCGTGACTGTGATCTTGCTTCCAGACTTAATCTTTGTATCAGGGGACAGGAATAGTTTTGTGACCTGTGCTGTTTTTGCTGCTGATTCTGTCTGATCTACGGCACTGACATTCGAATATGACAGGCGGCATGGCTCATCCTCTAACACAACCACTTCCTTTTCCGATGTGATCTTTGTTCTCGGATCCTTGATCGGCTGAAATTCTGTTACTGTGCATTTTCCATCGTATGTCTCTTCCTGTGCCTTTCTTGCCATTGCCTGTATTTTTTTTATTGCATCTGAGATCATCTCCACGCCACCTTTCTGTATCGTTTCAACGAGGATTCATAATTTTTCAGCACTGTGCTCTTAAAATTGTCATCCACACACTGACGGAATGAGGTAGAAGTGTCCCCCTCAGAGATAGAGGAAACCGCGCCGACTGCTGCCGACTCGCTTCCAATATTCTCATTCCGGTACAGATCCATTGCCATGCGGTAGCCAGTGTTTGTCAATCCATCCGGCATTTCCTCCACATGGCAATAGTTTTTTATGATTTCCTCCACATCTGCAATGACAAATTCAAGTACCATATCCTTAGAATCATCCTCAATTCCAAGAAGTGCCTTTAATTTTGCCAGATCCATAGGCTACCCGATCTTATGCTTAATCGCAACGATACGAAGCTGTTTCGGTTCGTATACCGGATTCCAGTTCTCTGCCATTGCAAGTTCTGCTCTCGTCGGAGTCTCCACATGTTCACGTTTTACGCCGGTGTATGCGATTCCTCTCGGATGCAAGATAAGCACTTTACGGTTGATCAGGTAATCCACACCGCCGCCAGTCTGTTTGTCGCGGTCCACCTCAGTAGCAACATGACCGACCGGAGAACCATTGCCGTAAGCAACTGCTCCATTACCAAAAAGGTATGTTGTGTATACATTATCAGCAACCGGGCATCCATCATCTACGGTCACACGTCTGCCCTGATAGGTGTCAAACTCAACATCCGTAGAATCACGCTCTGTCTCGATCAGGTTCAGCTTTTTCAGATAAGATTTTGTAGCAGAGTGCATTGCCACACCGGTAAGCTGCGACTGCGCATCTCCAAGCATCTGACATGCATCGATAAATGCAGATGCACTGATCAGCTTTGCAGCCTCTGCTTTTCCTGTGGTCAGATCAAGAATGTGGTCTGCCATTCTGGTCTCCGCTTTCGGTGTTCCGCTTGGATCTGCCGTGGTGGTCCCAAATACGCCCGCAAGAATCGCAATCAATTCCTTCTGCATATCGCGCGCCCAGTACTGTGCCACCAGATCACCGATTGCTTTCATCGGGTCTGCACCTGCTAATGCTGCAGAAAGATTTGTAGCAGCCCACATTTTCTGACGGAGAATTGTGGTGGATACATCTTTGTTAGAACCGATTTTTGCCGGTGTCATCTTTACATCCTCCAGTGTCGGTTCGGATTCTCCCTGTAAATCCTCAAAGAACGGCATATTGTGTGTCCTTGCCGCCTCGGATGCCAGTGCATCAAATTCCGGGCTGTTTACCACGATCCCACTCTGGAAAAACGCGGACAGCTCCATAGTTCTGTTAATTACATACCGGTTAAACAGTTCCGGTACGATCACGTCTGCAATTTTTGTAATTGCCATAAATAGTTACCTCTCTTTCTAAATGGTTACCCCTGCGGCTGCTGCCATTGCTTTCGCCTGCTCCGGGTTGGATTTTAAAAGTTCGCCCTGTTTTGTCAGATTAAACGTCTCTTTTGCAAATGGGTTTGCAGTTCCTGCGCCACCAGTGCCGCCCTGTGGATGATACGGCGGTTTTGGCTGCTCCTGTTTGAACAGATGCGCCATTGTCTTATCTTCCTTGTACGGCTTTATGGCATCCTCTACGCCGACCGGCTTTCCTTCTTTGTCAAAAGTAAACTTGTCCAGTCCTCCGGCTTTGTAGATCAGATAATCTGGGTCAAGCACTCCCTGCTTTGTAAGGGAATCTTTTAACGCATAGGTCTTTGAAATCTGCTCGTTGGCTGTCTGCTGATCTTTCAACTTCGTCTGAAGGTCTGTGATCGTAGTCTGCAATGTTTCATTATCTGCATTGTTCTTTTTCAGATCTCCGATCGTAACATTGAGTGTCTTGATCTGACCAGAAAGATTCTCCTTTTCTGCAACAGTGGTATCATACTTGCCTTTGTCGACGTACTGACCAGATCCAAGGTCTGCAAGTTTTACCTGTTTGTCCTTATTCTCCGGTTTTCCGTTATGAGCATTGACAGCATCTGCCACCTGCTTATAGAGATCTTCGCCTAAAATGTCTTTTAAAAATTCCATATAGTTCCTTTCCTGCACCGTTTTTAAACGTGGTGTCCTCCACAGGCAGTATGCAGTTTTGATGCCATGCATAAGGGCAATTTGCCGCAGTTTAAACGTCTTAAGGCTTTCGGACAATATAAAAACAGGACTGCTGTTTACAATCCTGCTTCCATCGTTTTACATTTTGCGGTTGCACCGGTGCAACTCTCCGGTTACCCTGCTATTACTAAATACACACCTCTTGGCGCCGAACATTCCTATGCTATTGTTACACATATTATTTTGTTCTTCTTCATGTGTTTTCCTTCCTGTTTGGGTATAAAAATACCACCATGCCATTTCTGACTGGTGGTGCTTCGCTATCACTTTTTTTTCGATGGTTTTGTATCTCCCTTTCCTCCCAAGACTCTTTGTCCATCTGGAAGATATGAATATACTTCTTCAATTATTCCGTCTTCCCAACCACTTTTTTCCAACTTTGGATACAACTCGTCAAGATGATTTAATATTTCGGGATCCCGAATATCAAGATTCCGAAATTCATCCCTTCTTCTGTCATATTCTTCATATGTCTTTACCTTTAAGAAATCCTCTTTGTTACTCATAAAACGACACCCTCAATCATCTTTTTCACTTCATCAGATACGATTTCATTGTTCATGTACTTTCTGAATGCTTCAGATATACTTTCGCCTAATAAATCCACGTTAATTGTTCCATCTGGCTTCAACGCTTCCGACGTTTTATTAATGTACAACCTTGCTTGATATTCACTTTCAAATCTACTGCCTTTTAATATATAAATATCTACGGATTTTCCTACGCTATTGTAATATGTCTTTGTTATTATATCACTATAGGTTAATCCATCAACAAGAAATTCTTTATATTTTCGAACAGCATCCTGATCCATCATATAATTTTCGATAAGATGCCCTACTTCATGGAATATTTCCGCTTTGCTGGTGCCGATTCCAACTCTAATTGTCCTATTTACGATATCACAAGCACTTCCATCCCACCCGAATTCAAATGTTATATCACTCAAAGTCTGTTTTACTCTGATTGGCAATTCATCGTATGCCTTAGATACCGTCATCGTATCTTCAAACTTCTGTTTCGCAGTAATTATAGAGTTTTTCTTCGTCGCAAACTTAATATCAGGTATTTCCACCGATCCATCTGTCGATTTTCTTTTGGTTGTAAATTTTTCATCTGACACACCATCATCGACAAATGAATTTTTCCATTCTTCATATGTCATATTGCCTGGCACATAGTAGGTCTTTCCATCCTCGCCACGGGCGGCACGTTCGCCCACACTGTCAAATTCATCATCAAAATAAGGGCATGTGCAGCCACGACAATTCGGATGAAATGGCGGTGCTGTCACACCAATCTGGAACTCTGTCATAGGAAAATGCTTACCATCCATCCCACCGCATGTCTCACATGTGTGGCTGTCGAGTGTCTCTACCACTTCGAACTGCTCTACATCCAGTTCTTTCATGCAGTCCTGTCTTGCCTTATTTGCAACTGCTGCCGATTCCGTCATGACTACTCTGCCCGCCTGTGCTCTGGATACCTTCATTTGCTTTGATATCTCTGCTATTGCCCGATCCGGCGCTTCCCCGGTAATGCACATACGCGACAGGCTGTTGTGTAAATTATTGATCAGCTTTGTCTTGTTCTCCCACAGGCGGTCTGAAAAGTTCTTTCCATCTACCGCCCACGGTTTGCACACGATCATCTCGACAGTTCGTGGATCCAGCCGGTTAATCGTTGTACCCACACCGACGCCTTTTTGAATTTCATATGCTGTGTGATAGAAATCAGAGGTATATGTAGTCCTGATATGCTGGTCTATCTCGTCAACACAGTTTCCATACAGTTTTTCTGCCTCCTGCTGTATTTCAATCTTTAAGGCTTCCAGCCTGCCGATATGCACCCTCGCAGACGCGTTTTCAAGTTCTTTTTCCCACGCTCCGTTGATCTTGTTTTCTTTGCCATATTTGATGTAATCATCCACATTCCACTGGAATTCCTTCAATTCTTGCGCATTAAGCAGTTTTTTTGCTTCCTGCATGGAAATACCGTTGTTATCTGCCAGGCGTTGATACCATGCATTGATCTTTCCGTTGATTGCAGTAATGGACCGGTCAAATTGTTCCTGGATCTCCTGCACTTTCTGAACGGAGGTATCATGCTGTGCATCTTCCATCTGTTTAAAACGCTCCTGCCAGTATTCACTTGTCTGTTCAGCCATGCAATCACCTCATTTCACAAAATCCCAAGTTTCTCGTATACGTCTGCGATTTTCGGAAACTGATTTGCAATCCAATCAACCATTGTTTCCTCGTGTCCCATACGCGGAACGTGCTCAAAGTTATCTTTCAAGCCGCTTTCATTCAAAAACGCATGAATAATTTCATGGCGCAGACTACTCTTGAAATAAACATCCTTTTCCTCTTCGTTATCAAAGTGAAAATGTTCTTCATCATCCAAATCTGCAATAACAATCAGTGGAAGGTCACAACAACAATAACCAACCCATGAATTTTTGCTTAATTCGCTATCCTCTGACCACTTGTGTATCTCTATCCGGTACTCCGTTCCCAGAATCATCACTGTCCGTCCCACTGCCTGTCTCCCTTCCCTTTGCACTAAAAGCGCCAACGTAAGCATCTGCTTTCTCCTGTGCTTCTTTCTCTTCTTTTTCCAACTGCTTGATTTCTGCATCTGCATCTTCCACAAGCGGATGTGCTTTCAGAATCGTCTTTTTGCTCACAATCCCTACGGAATCCTTACAGATCTGTGCCTGCTCCGTATCATTCTTGATACAGGTACGGGTCCATGTCTGTATGATCGTACCGCACTGAATTCCAAGAGATTTGCAGATTGCCCGGACAAGACGTGCAAAACCAAGCTTAAACTCTGTTTCCATCAACCCGGTTTTCATCTCTAATAGCGAATACATGAACTTCAAGGCTTCGCCCGACTGGTTCCCGAAGTTCTCTGGCTGTGGATCAAATCCCTGCCCCTGTTCAAAGATTGCCTTTCTAGTGGCTTCTAACACACTGTTTCTGGCTTCGATTGGGATCTCGATGTTAAGTGTTGACACTGATCCATCTTCGTCACTTTCAATTTTTATTGCCTTATACTTTTTTAAATCTGAAAGGAACTCATTTAGATCCTGTCCTCCATATCCGGACAGCACAAAAATCAGTTCCTGTATATCGTCCAGATCATTAATAAAACCGCTGTAGACCTTATCATATACGTCTATCAGCGGCTTTATGTTTCGCAGATCATCTGTATGTATATTATTGTTATAAAATGGGATAAATGGCACTTCCCCGAAATCATGCCGGTAATCAGCTACCATATCACCGCTTTCCGGATCCATGAACATATCATAGTAAGTAAGCAGTTCCAGTTCGTCCCCGGTTCTCCGCCGGAATGCCTGGCACTCCGCATCTGTCCAGTATTCATACACGGTATAATTGTCACCTGTCGTATCATCAATATCCGGATACACCCGCATGACTCCGATCAGCCTGCGTTTCAGGCTCCGGTCAAACACCGGGATAATCTGCTCACTTGGAACAACCGCCCACTCAAAGCCGCTATCGCCCTGCCAGTAATGCACCCAACCAATGGAAGTATTTGCAGCATTTACGCACAGTTCCATGCAGTTCTTAGCGTATTCATCACCCAATGCTTCCGTGATACGCTTATTGCTTGCCGTACTTCCTACATCAAACAGTGGCGGTGCGGTAAAGGCATAGGCGGCTTTCTGGTTCACGATCAGTCCGTGGAAGTTCCGGGGAATCCGGTTGTCTGCATTGCGCAGCGGGTTGTCGGATTCCTCTTTTTCCTTGTCTTTAGGTTTGTCCCGGAACAGAATGTCTGTCTCGTTGCGATAATACCGCTCTGCCACTGCTGCACGCGTCACAAACGTGGCGTGACCGGGTTCATATTTTTTTATCAGTTGTTTCATTGTTTCAATATCCATTACTGTTCTCCCACTTTTTATCTATCTCCACGCAATTCCAATGATTAAATTATCTGTAGAAATAAATCATAAGTATTGATGATATAAATAATGCGCCCCAGTAGACGATTTCACATAAATCTTTATTTTCTTTTGCCTTGTCCATTTCTTTAAAAAAAGAAACTGCAAATAAAAGAGCAGCTATTTTAAATATCATATCTATCCCTCACTTCAAAATACCAATACTACCCGGTTTGCGAATAATCGTATAACAGAAGTACCGCAGTGCATCCATTGCATGATCGTGTTGTTTTACCGGTTTGTCCTCGCCATGCTCCGATGCTTTCTGGTCCCAAATGTATGAACCAAATTCTTTAATCGTATTAGGGCACTGTTCACTGATTGCAATCTTACCTTCATTCAATAACGATGCTACAAACCGGATGCCATCCAGCACATCATTTTTCGCTTTCTTAATCGCATAGCCACGCTTTTTCAATTCTGCGATAAATGACGCTGCGGACGGATCAATGATAATCTTTACCGGCTTTATTCCATCAAGCCACTGCTCCAGATCATTCGCATACTCGGTATCAGTTTTCTGCCTTTCTTCATCACGACCAGAATAATAATACTCACGGCAGCACACCCACCGCCCGGAGCGTTCTTTGCACCACAGCAGAAATACTGTTGCATTCTGTGTACCATAATCGCAGGACACATAATAATTTGCATTTACCAGATCAGCCAGACTGGAAATCACATGCTTGGCAGTATCGAACATATCGTAAATGATGCCCTCAGCCATCGCCCATAGTCCCAGAATATACCGGCGATAGAACACACCTGTGTACATGCTACGATATCGCGCCTTAATTTTCTCCGACAGGCTCAAGTTATCATCCATCGTGAAATGCAGATACAACAGATGCTTTTCTTCCCGCTTATCAATCCATCCTGTCTTAAACCAGTGATATGGTCCATCCGGGTTGCAGTTGAACCAATACTTTGAACCATCAATAGAACATCGCCCTGTTGCCTGGTTCACGAAGCTTTCTGGCATCAACGCAACTTCATCAAAAAAGACCCCAGCCAAGGTAATACCTTGAATGAGATCCTGCGATCGTTCGTCTTTGCCACCAAATATATAGAAATAATTGGTCACGCCACCTCGGGAAACAATGACCAAATTGTCAGCTCTGTGATCTGCCACGGTATAACCGCGGCTACGGAGCATCAGCTTAAGCCAAAATAGTACATTCCTACGGAAAGAGCCAATTGTCTTACCACACATACCGAAATTTTCGCCGTCAAATGAGTTCATCGCCCACATAACAAACGAAAGTGACATGCTCACTGTCTTTCCGGACCGGATAGCACCATCGGCGATAATGCCATCCTTATCTTTAACCGGAGAATCCTCGCACCACCAGTTCAATACTTTGCGCTGCTTCTTTGAAAATGGCTTGAATTTGAAAACCCGCTTAATCCTCTTCATTGCCCCAGTCCTCCGCCGCAGTTCCATTCAGAGCATCGAGGAATCCATCATCTGCGTTTTCTTCTCCATCATCCGTTTGGACCTTGGCTCTGAGAAGCGCGATCTCTGCTCTCTGTTTCTCTGTAGCAAGATCCATGTGATCTGATAGCCACTGTAAGGCTTTCATCCGGTCGGCAAGTTTAATTTTTACGCCATACGGTGTTCCTGTGACTTCATCAATCACACTTCCATCCGACTCTGCTTTCATCTGCACGCCCGCTTCTGTCACGATAACGAAATCGTTCATATCCGCAAAAGCAATGTCCATATACTTCTGAAAGATGTCTGACTCACTTAGGAACTCCCTGTTGAGCCGTTCCTGCTTCAACCGCAAGATTTCATCTTTTATCCGAGTATTTCCGAGTAACGCAGGGCCATTTGTGACTGCAGTTGTATATCCACATCCATACGCTTTCTGGTATGCCTTGGTCGCATTAAAGCACCGGATGTAATATACGCAAAAAAGCTGTTGCTTATCAGTCAAGTCAGTATTTTGGATTACCCGCTTAACTTCATCAGCTACAGCTTTTTTCGTAACGTTCTTTTTGCTTTCCGAACGTTCGCTTTTCTTTTCCGAACGCTCGCTTTGATGCTCGCCATCCCAATGGTATGTACTTTTCCATCTTCGGACTGTACCGGCTGGGACTTTTAACCGATCTGCAATCTCGACCAGCTTCATCCCATCCTTATACAGCTTCCGGGCCTTCTCTGCCTTTTCGTTCGGACTTCTTGCCACTGCTGCCACCTTCCTGTTTCTTCTTTTCCCTGCACTCTTTCATAACATGCGCAATCTCCCTTTGAACCTTTCGTTCAGTATAACAATATCATATTTTTTGTGTGTCATTCTATGTCCTTTTGCAATTTACACTATAAAATTATTCAGTGCTCTCGCATGGATTCGATGTGTCTGTTTCCAGCTTTTATTTATCTTCACACAGATATCCTCCCACTTCATCAGCCTTATATACCGATACATCAGCACATCCTTTTCATCTTCATTATCCATGCGCTCTATCTTATCCGTGATCTCCCTGCACAGTTTGATTCTGTGGTACCTGGCTTTCATGTACCGTCTTTCCTCTTCATCCAGCAGTGCGGCATAACCGGATAGATCGGTGTTGTTGTGTGCATGTGGCATACCATCATTGCCTGCGGATGGCATGATCTTGCTTAAACGCATTTCTGTTATCTTTTCCTCGCTACGCTTCATCTGGCGTACTGCTTTTTCATATTCTTTTAAATATTCCTTTTTCTGTTCTGTTTCTGTCAATCCTTTTCCTCCTATTCCTCTCCCTGCCAGATCTTCGGTGTACCATCAGCATTGAGCATAACGGTAAGACCGCCGCCCGTGCTTATTGTGATATATAAATACATCACTCCTGTGTCACTATCTGCATAAATAAGATATTCTTATCCACTTCCCACCAGTACCATTGTGTTTTCCTGTCCCGCACTGACATTTGCTGTATCACTGCATCCGGCAATCAGAAGTGTTGCTGTTATGATGGCTGTTATAAGTTTCTTTCGCACTGCATTAGTCCTCCGTATTTTCCTCATATTCCTCTTTGCTGATGGTCCTGATGCATTCCTCACTCACGCCTAAACTTTTCGCCATGTTTGCAATGGCTCTTTTCACATAGTCGTATGCACTTTCTTCAAAAATCCTTGGCTTTTCTTCTGTGACTGTAAAACCTATATTCTGCTCTGTATATCCAACGGAACCCTCTCCGCCAAACATTTCTGAATCCTTAATTTCAAAGTATAATGATATTCTGATTTTCATTTCATTCATTGTTTTTCCTCTCTTCTTGGTTTTGTTATCTGGTTCTAAAATAAACTCATCTGGTTCTCGTCGTACTGATAAATGCGTCCAGTCATGATCCTCCCTAACTGACGCAATCTCTCCACCCGTGGTTTCTGCTTAAGATTTGCCATATAATTATTATCCACTTCCGGCGGTATGGATAAATAATATTCATCTGGCAATGGCAACTGATTTTCTGTGCAGGCCTCATGGATCTTTGACTGATAATAAATGATATGATTCCGTGTCAGATTCATGTTGCAGCCATCCGACCAGAACGGATCATTACACCCGTTCTGGTTGATAACTTTCCAGTGTTCTATTTCTCTGCGGATGCACTGGCAGTACTCTTTCACTTTATCTTCTGCTGTCTGTATCATGACAGCACCTCCAAATCTTCCAATGGAACATAATGTTTTAAATTGTTCGCATAATAAACAACAGCACATTTTACCGTTTCTTTTGCTCTTTTCGATACATAAAACGCTTCTGGAATGACTCCGATACCTACATCACATTCATCTTCATAAATCGCATCAAGATAGCCTTTGATGACAATATCCTTATATCCAACAATTACACCTGTGAAATTCTTATCAACGTGTTTGAAATAAGTTTTCTCGATATATTCAACATTTTTTTCGACAGTGCCATCATTGTTTCCATCTGCCAGATTATTGTCCATTGCATCAGCAGTTAATGTTTTCCTGTCGAGATACAGCCATCTTCCGTCTTTAAATGGCTTATAAAAGCCTTTGCATTTTACTTTTTCAAATAAATTCATGGCAACACCTCCGAAAAATTTAAGGTTTACGCAAACCGGAGCTGTCCGGTCTGCTCTGCTTCTATCTGCATATTTGGCATCCGCTCTGCAACACACAATTCTGGCAAATTTGCTCTGACCAGTGCTGCAGGTATTGGCGGACATACTGCATTGCCGCATCTTCGCACCTGTTCGCTTCTCGGATATGTCTTGCCGGTGTAATCATGGTCGATTATGTAATCGTCCGGAAATCCCTGACATCCATATAACTCCCTTGGCTCCAGCATCCGCAGTCCAATATCCACAATCTGGTAATCAGTGCCGTTGATGGTCACAAGTCCAAAGCGATCCTGTGCTGTGACTGTATCAAGCGGATCTTTGATATCCTGCCCTGTTCCCTGTCCATAGTATTTAATCAGAAACGCTCTGACCTCTCCAAAGTGTCCGTCACCAGCCGTGATCGTTGGTAATGGCTGTCTGATATCTTTTCCGTCACAATGATTGTTCATCTGAATCAGATTCGCAGTAACAACGCTGTTATGATCCCATGCGGTCACTGTCGGAAGCGGATTTTCTACTGTTTCCCCAGCACCTTTATATCCTCCGTCATAGTACTTATGCAGAAACGATGCGACCAGCCCATATCTATTTGAGCTGTCAACTGTCATGATCGGATCTTTTATAGCCTGCCCTCTTACTCCATCTTTTGAAGTTTCTGAATGGTACTGAATCAACGTAGGACTAATAAGACATTGCTGATTGCCAGTTGTAATTGTGTGTATCGGATCTTTGCAATTTCCGCCCGGATGATTTGTCGTATTCGTTCCCATGTATGGTGCAAGCGTTGGTTCAATCAGACAATGCTCATTTTTGCTCACAATCGTTGTAAGCGGCTCTCTAACATCCTTACTTCGGTCTTTTGCAAATCCTGTCTGCCCGATCTGTACCATATATGGCTCCACAATCCCATATCCGTGCTTTCCGGTTATGGTAGGCATTGGCTCTCGAATATCGTTCGGTCTCCGCTCACCACCGTGATTACACTGAATGATAAAAGGCTCTGGATTATCCAAAACGAATTTTTTCAATCCCTTGGCAATCCTATCCAGCGTCTTTGATGCAAGTGGACGTACCGCCCGGATGCCGTATTTTTCTTTGATTTCTTCGGAAGTGTCAAAAATGCTTGGACAAGGGCGACTGAAATCGATCTGTGTATACGCTCCAACATAAGGTTCCAGTAATCCGGCTTTTACTTTCTCACTGTCCGCGGGTGCATGTGTCGGCTCCGGCCAGACGATTGGCTTACCATCACACCGGGCAATCATAAAAAATCTTTTTCGCATGGTCGGTGCGCCATAATCGGCAGCAATCAGTTCTTTAAATTCTACAGTGTACCCCAGATCATTTAGCTGCTGTACAAACTTTTCAAATGTTTTTCCCTGCTTTGCCTTGATCGGATGGTGCCCTCTGTTCAATGGTCCCCATGTTTTGAACTCTTCCACATTTTCCAACATGATCACCCGTGGTCTTACAAGTCCAGCCCATCGTAATGCTACCCATGCAAGACCACGAATGTTTTTATCCTTTGGTTTCCCGCCTTTCGCCTTGCTAAAATGTTTGCAGTCCGGCGAGAACCAGGCAAGTCCGACCGGATGCCCGTTGCACGCTTTTACCGGATCGACCGCCCACACGTTTTCACAGTAATGCTTCGTATTCGGATGGTTCGCCTTGTGCATCTTGATAGCTTCTGGATCATGGTTGATGGCTATATCAACACTGTATCCGGTTGCCATTTCTATACCAGTGGAAGCGCCGCCCCCACCGGCAAAGTTATCTACTATCAATTCTCCGTTTATCATGGCAGCACCTCCGGAAAGTCTGTGATCTCCATCTGACCTTCCAAATCATCCGCATTGCGTTCACTTTCTTCACAGGCTGCAATTTCTTCTGCATCCATATCAACTTCTTTTCCAACCTCAATACAGAATACTGGTTGTCCAAGATCTTTAACACAAAATGTTCCCGTTATTTCATATCTCTTTCTTTTTCTCGGATTTGCCAAAATAACACTTATTGGTGCATCATCCGAGAATGTATTCAAATATTCTTTTAATTCACTATTTTTCATTTTTTCACAGGAACCCGGCGCGCCTTTTATCCGGATAGGTCCCGGCTCCTTTCTCGTCAATTAATTATTTCTATTGATTTTTCCCACGTTTTATATTATAATTGTAATGCGAAATTTAATTTGCAAGGGTTAAAATAAATTTCTTAAACTCCTTTACTAATTTTTTAGCGAGGAGGTGATCATCATGTTCGATTTCTTTGATGATTGGGAAATTATTGCCCCAAATGTCGAATCCGAAGATGAACTGGAAGAATATCTCGAAGATATGTTTTCTCATTATTTGGATTTGTAGTGAAATCGGCACCTTCGGGTGCCTTTTTCATTTTATTTCATTAAATCTAATGGTAACTTCAGCTGCCCCTTACAGTTACCACCGATTGTGGACGGATCCCATCCAACTCCAATGTAATCAAGTACTTTCGCCCATCCATAATCATTCCCGTCTTTATCCCTGCACATGTGGAACATCAGATAATCCCACTCTTTTGGATTGCTCTCATGCAATAGATCAAACCGATGCGGCCGTTTCTCCATGTGGATTCCGAAGCCGCACATACTGCATCCGGTACGCTGTGCCTTAGTTGTGTAAAGCGTCCCATCTGGCTTTTTCTCAATCGTTCCGTAGATCTCCGGGATAATGCTGTCTGGCATTTCAAAACTTTGAGATAATCTTCCTTCTTTCAAAAGCTTCTCATGATATTTTTCTTTCAGTTCTCCTTTCCACAACTCATCCATTTCCAGTGCAAGCTTTAAAATGTCCTGCCTATGGAAGATTGCGAATGGTGCTGATCTGATCGTAGATGCTCCAAAATAATTACATCCGTTCATCCGCAGGCTTTTGGCACGTCTGCCGCCCTCGGATGCCATAAGTCCCAGATACGGAACACTGTTATGCTCTTTTCCCCAGTTATCACAGTTTTTCTCTTTAAGGTAATAACAACACTTGGACGATACGAGAAAATCTGGCTTCTGATAATCACACCCTTCATTTTCGTTTTCATATCCACCGAACAGCTTTAACCACCTCTGTTTTAACTGCATTTTAGAGTTCTTTTGCCATCCGCCATATTCTCCGGTTTCACCCGTAATAATCGCATGACGCACCGTCTTATTCTTCTCAGACGGATTTTGCAGTAACTCTATCTTGGCTGCCACTTCTTTGGAAATGACCGGAAAACCAAATTCCTGTATGACTTTCGGTTTCGTCCAATAGGTACCGTCTTCTCGCTTTAATGGCGGCACATTGATGATTCCAAGTGCTTTATGCACTCTCTGTATGCTCTTGTCTTCCAGTGTAGATGCGCTGACTCCTGGTGCGTCAATTCCGCATACCTCATGCAAAAACAAGTATAAGACTATACTGTCAAGACCACCGACTGAAACATGATAACTTAATCCTCGACCATCACATTCGGTTGCAAACTCTTCTGCTCGTATTTGAGCATATTTTCTTTTAAATTCATATGGTTGCTTCTCTTTCTGCATAAAAGATGCTATCTTTTCGTATGCTCCGATTCGCTCCATACGTTCTTTTACTGATTCCATTTTCTCTCGGAGTAAAGAGCTCTTTCACGCTGGCCAGCAAACCTCTTACTCCTTTCAATTTATTCTTCCAGTTTCTCGCACCGCTCAAATTCGATAACCCACACCCACGGTGATGCATCCCAACCGTAGCGGTCAAGGTCAGATTTCTTGACGGTGGAGTTCCACAAGTCTTCAAATTGTCCTCTTGCGGTACACGCCCCGGTAAGCAATCCGCTATTGCATCCTTCAGCTTGTGCTTGCACTTCCGTGATCTCTTGCAACCGCTCCACCCTCACATTCGTAACCTTAAGCCAGATACGTGCGGCTTCTTTCGGCATGTGGATGGATGGTTTCCACTTTGTAACATCGGCAATATCATCTTTCTGCCAATCTTCGTAGTAATAGTATCCTTTCGGTGCCTCTTTCCATGTTTCACGAACATACAGGATATCGCCCGTACAGATAGGACAGGTTCTCTCCGCCGTACTTAACTGTTCCATCTGCTCCTTATCAGCAAAGTTATGTACTGCATAAGTTCTCTTGTCGGCATTGTAAAATTCCATATCCGGCACAGTACACTCATTGGCATCTTTGCAAATTCGCCTTGTGCAGGTCTTCCGTCCGTCCAGAATTGCCCGAACCATTTCTGTATTAAATAAAATCGGTTTAATTGCCATCTGCACCACCACCTTTCACAATCTCGATTGCATGCTCATAACTTCTTGCTTTCTCTTTTCCCAAATTCCTGTTGTATGCATTCTCCCAAAACTTTCTCTCATTCTCCAACTGCTCCACAATCTTGTCCTGGTCATAGGCGGTCGGCTGCGCATTAAAAGTATCATGTATGATATC
>OHLJ01000439.1_pt1 | contig 25954 bp, 27 predicted proteins | sample 1568991 | NCBI WGS metagenome assembly OHLJ01 (sample SAMEA3879601, study PRJEB24766) | human gut metagenome | biome: human-associated habitat; feature: feces | place: USA | collected 1985/1987
AGGCAAGGACGGCGGCCATGAGAGGGCGCAACTACCCCTAGGTGCTTGGTGTGTTGCCATGCCATACAGGGGGCGCCGGGGAAAAAGTCGCGGGTGTTTTGCGCTGGACAAAGAAGGTATCACGCTGTGTAATAAGAAAAAGAGATAGGAAAAAAGTAAAACGGCCTATAGGGAGAAAACGTAGTTTGTTAGAGAAAAAGAAAAAGGAGTAAAAAAAGGTAAAAGGAAAAAATAGTATGTATAAGGAGAAAAGGGAGTTGATTGTAGAGAAGAAGAGGGAAGAGGAAGAAAGAAAGAATAAATAAGAAAGAAAAGAATTGAATCAATGCCAATATCTTTCAAACCCATTTGATGGTTAAGACCAATAAAGGAGAAAGATATGGCATTAAACAAATTATACTATGTGTACGGACTTGATACTGCGTGCCTTTATACACCAGAGGAAAGTGCTATTGAACAAAAAATTATCAAGGCACGTTGCCTTCGAGCTACGCTCAAAGACAGAATTGCCAAACAAAAGATAACCCCTTGTCTTTGTAAAGGCAAAAAACCTATAGCAAACAAAGACAACAAAGCCCCATACGTTGGAAAACATCAGAAGCGTCTGCGTTTTCTCAACGATTACATAGCCAGTCATAAAGCATTACTTAAGCAGGAGCTTGCCAAAAATGTATCACTCACACGAACCGTGATACCCGACAAGCTCAATATACGTCGCCAGATTTCAATATTCGGCTCTTCCCTTACAAGATATTTCAACCTAAAGGAAAGAGAGCTTAATGAAGAAATCGTGATTGTAAAAGTTTACTTCTTCGATGTCGCCAAGAGCATTGTGAAGAACGGCTTTTACATGAATGGTCACAAATACGTTTTCTTCTCAAGTAGTGCGGGGCAAATCAGAACCAAAAAGCTCGTGGCCGTTCGTGAAGATTTACTCAACAAGTATTGGAACGCATTGACGGCAGGCTTGACAATTGAAAAGATTAATGAGCAAGGCGGCATGAATGTAAATAAATTTCTTGCCTACCTTGCTCTTTGTAATTCAGCTACTGATTTATGGTGTGACTTCAACATTGATGAGTGTATTGTAGTTGACGACTTTGAAACTCTTGTACATGGTACGGTTGATTTTATAGACGATAAGACCTATAGGATTGAAAGACAAGAAATGAATATACCGATCACGCACACCGATGGCTGTGGAATGATACTTCCAGAACTGAGTACAAAAAATTTCATGACAAGATTGCCATGGGTCAAAGGTCTGCTAGCAAGTTTTGACTTTGTGAAGTTTATCAAGGATAATAATTGCGACCCCGTGATTACCGACGTCTACGGCGATAAGCATAATATTCTTGAGGAAAATATCAAAATCATATTTACCAAGAGTCAGTTCAAAATGTGGAAATATTATTCAAACTGGGGTGAATATAAAAACAACTTCAAGAAATATGGAAGCACCGCAGGTAAGTGTAACATAGAAGAAGGATATATCCCATGTGCAACGATCAACTACCAAATGATACAGACACTAATTGATACCACTGACAATGAGATAGCCGCACTTGCTCGTAAGAGCATGAACGATATTCGCAATCTCGCAACCGATAAAGCAACAATGCTCAAGGTTTTCGGAGCTACAAGCTACAACAAAAATATGAACGGCTTTCAAAAATGTCTTAAGTTATATCCCGAGCTTTTATCAGACCCATATTCTCGTGCCACCCTTAAAGACATCAAACATAGCCTTGAGACCGATCAGTGGGCGGCTAAATTCAAAACAAGCGGTAAATATACGTTTGTTGTTCCAGACCTTTATGCGTTCTGCGAATATTTGTTCTTACATATATCAAATCCTAAAGGACTTTTAAACAACGGTGAAGTAAGTTGCAAACTGTTCAAAGATAATATTGAGCTTGATTGTTTACGTTCACCACACCTCTACATCGAACATGCCATAAGAACAAATCGTCATGTTGACAGTTGGTTTAATACAGATGCAATCTATACAAGTTGCGCCGACTGCATATCGAAAGTTTTGCAGTTCGACAACGACGGAGACAAACTATTGGTGATTCCAGATGAAACACTAATAAACCTTGCTAAACGAAACTTGCAAAAGTATGACATAGTACCGCTCTTCTATAACATGGCTAAGGCGGGGGCAAAAGAACTTACTCCCGATAGCCTGTACGACGGATTAATATGTGCCTACACTGGTGGCAATATTGGCGAAATAAGCAACGCCATTACCAAGGTTTGGAATAGCGGAGTAATCGACCAAGAAAAAATCAATGTTGTTAAATGGCTCTGTATGGAGAATAACTTCGTCATAGACTACGCCAAGACCTTGTATAAACCTGTTCGTCCTGATTGGGTAAACGAAATTATTTCCAAGCACGTCAAGAGCAGAGTTCCACATTTCTTTCAATATGCTAAAGGCAAAGAAATCAATCAAGTAGAAGAAAGAGGTTTAAACACGGTTGACAGAATTAAGTCGTTGACCCCTATACAAAAGCTTAACTTTAATTTTAAGAACGACAATGTTGGAAAGTTTGATTATAGATTTCTGCTAAAAAACAAAGAAATTGAAGTCGATGAGAATGTGCTTCAACGCTTTAGGAATATATCAAGCAATCTAAGGTTTTGCGACTCAGATGGAACGGCACTCAACTACCAAGCCGTATACGATCAAGCAAAAGAAGAAATGCTTATGCTCGGTCATAACATTGACGATGTCGTAGATATGCTTGTAGAGGATTTATTTCACAGTAGACGTGTTGAAAAGAAAAAAGCATTTTGGGAAATGTTTGGCGAAGTTGTGTACGAACATTTGTCGAACAATTTATCACAAAATTATATCCAGTGTGCTCACTGTCAGAAAAGATTTTATCGTGAAAACCCGAAACAAATTTACTGCAACAAATGTCAAAACAAGAAGTCCATCAAAGCAAATACCAAGATTCTTCAATGTGCAGGTTGTGGCAAAACCATAACAGTAAGTACAAGATGCCATCGTGAAGCCTACTGTCCTGAGTGCAAAATTCATGCAAGAAATGCGGCAAGACTGAGGGCGTATTATAAAAATAAGCATCTTGTGTAGTACAACAAAACTAAAACGAAATCCCCGTAAACGACGTATCTACGTTGTTTGCGGGATTTTTTTGTATATAAATTTCAAAAAATTACACCCCTTATGGAGAGGAAAAGTCAATATACAAAGAACGGGCTGTCCTACGCTAGCGTTATAATCTTATCAAGTGCGCAGTTATAAGTTAGGATATATCTCCAAAAATATAGAACAAAAGGATTAGATAAATGATTGAAATTAACAAGTGGGAAGAAAAACAATTAAGAAAGACTATACCGAACCTGTGCGTTGCAAGAACTGGTAAAAGTAAAAAGGCTAAGCGTGGTAAAATATATGCTGAGCCTACACGCAAGGTGTTATCTACACTAAAACGGATTCGTGAAGTTGACTACATTAACTAAGGGCAAATGGTGGATATATGAGTTATAAATATCAACGTTATGAAAACGAAACCCCCGAAGAATTGATATTCAGGATCTGTAGTCACAAAAATGAAATTGGTACATGGAGCGACGTAGGTAGGGTGTCGAATTACTTGGTGAAAACTATACCGAGTCTGCTTACCGCAAAAAATATCAGAGCTTTGAAAAAATGTTCTCAGGCAATCAGAAACTGTTTTCTGATAATGAAGAAGTCTTATCGGAAATATCAGAACAAAGACGTGAGCTTGAAAAAGAAAAGATTAAATTTCGTGATGAAAGAAACGCTTGGAACAAACAGAACCGCATTGCGGCAAGAACTGAGCAAAAATTAGATTATCTTGAAGAACAGCTTGTCTCCATGGGTAAAGTGAATTTTAGCAATCATACCACACCTGTAACAGTTAGAGGCAATTCAGATTTGCTTATTACAATTAGTGATATTCACTATGGGCTTAATTACAACAATTACTTTGGGACGTATAATTCTGACATATGCAAAAACTATCTTGCTAAATATCTCGAAAAGATTATAAGCATTGGATCACGTCATAAGGCAAGAAATATTCACGTCGTAATGTTGGGCGATATAATTTCTGGCTCAATACATAAGTCGATTCAAATTGCTAACCGCGAAAATGTCATAGAGCAGATTAAAGGTGTGTCTGAGTTATTGAGTTCATTCGTATATGAACTGTCGAATCATTTTGCAAAAGTCACAGTCACAAGCGTATCAGGAAATCATTCGCGTCTTGACAAAAAAGATGAAGCACTTCATGACGAAAGGCTCGACGACATCGTTTCGTTCATAATGGAAAAGTCATTAAGCAATGTTGACAATATCAGTTTTCAAACTTACTACAATTTTGATACAAGCATAGCAAGTATTAAGATATGCGGCAAATTGTATTTTCTTGTACACGGTGACTATGATACACCAAATGAGACAGGCATAATGCGACTATGTAGTATGGTTGGAAACATCCCGTATGCAATAGTCATGGGTCATAGACATTCGGCGGCGTACAATGAAATCAATGGGATTGTTATTGTGCAAAGCGGTTGTTTGTGCGGAAGTGGCGATGACTATACGATACAAAAGCGTCTTAGTGGTTTGCCGAGTCAGACAATTTGTGTATGCTCCGAACATGGCATAGATAGTATGTACCCAGTGAAATTTTAGCACACTCAATAGCCCGTATGGGCGATCAAAAAAATAAATATTCATTGAAGACTTATAATCTTCATGATTACACCAGGAACCCAACACGCCTCCTAGCAATGCGTACCACGTTGGGTCTTTAAATTAATTTAGAATGTGAGGAAAAATAAAATGGTAAAGAAAGATATTATAACAGCCGTATCAAAGAGAACTGGCTTTACAAGAGAAAATTCTGAGGCTGCTATTAATGCAGCAATTGCGGCAATCGTTGACGCTATCAAGTCAAATGAGGAAGTAAGAATTATGGAGCTTGGAAAACTTGAGCCAGTTGTTAGAGCGGCACGCAATAGACATAATCCAAAGACTGGTGAGAAGATGTTTGCTCCAGCCTACAAGAGTTACAGATTCAAGATGAATTCTGTGCTCAAGGATTTTGTCAGAAACAACTAATTATAGCATATTCAAATCTCCTTTTCAGTGTCTTAATATCGACAGATAGAGGACGGCAATAGTCGTCCTTTACATTGCGGAGTAGAGAAAAGGTATCTCGCTTGTTTCATAGGCAAGAGCTTATTGGTTCGAGTCCAATCTCACGCAACCAATTGGGTACGGTTTATGAGGTTTTGTAGACCCATAAAAACAAAACCTAAAATGAAAGAAAGGAGACGCTATGTCAAAGGTATCAAAACTTCCACCTGTTACGCAGGAAGAATGGAACAAAGTAAACGACTTTAACAAATTTATATTTGAAGATTTTATAACGAACAGCACAGAGCTATCGCCTAAAACAAAAATTGCTTATGAGTCAAATTTAAAAATTTGGTTTATTTGGGTCAAAGATAATCTTAATAACAAATCTCAGATCGACATTAAACCTTTAGACTTTAAGCGTTTTCAAAACTGGATGGTCAACCGTGGTTGTTCAAGTGCAGATTGTGCAAACAAAAGAGCGGCAATTAGCTCGCTTAATAATTACATAGATGTTTACTATAGGGACGATTATCCACAATTTCGCAATTTTATTAATAAGAGTATAGCACGACCGCCAAAGGCTTTTGTAAATGAGAAGCAACCACTGACGAAAGAGGAATTTGCAAATCTTATTTCTGTTCTTGAAAAACGTGGTGATTGGCAAAAGGTCGCCTATCTTAAATTTACATTAGATACAGGATGTCGCCGTGCTGAGAGCATACAAGTGAAAAAGGATTTTGTAAACATCAAGCCGACCATAAAACACAAAACCCATATTGACGAAAATGGTAACGAAGTAACAAAAGAGATTAAGTATTATGTTACCCCTACTATTCGTTGTAAAGGAAAGGGTACGGTTGGTAAAGAAAGAAAGTTTAAATTCTCACAGGATACAATGGATGCATTTAAGAAGTGGATTGAAGTTAGAGGTGAAGACGATTGCCCAGACATGTTTATTTCTAAATATGCCGGAAAAGTAAAAGGCATAGCAGAGAACACATTAAACAATTGGGCTACTCATGTATTTACACCTATCGTCGGCAGACGTTTTCATCCACATCTTCTAAGAGAGTCTAAGGCAACTCAGCTTGCAGTTGAAGAAGGAAAAGACATTTCTGTAATCCAAAGTCTATTAGGTCACGAGTCATCAGAAACTACACAAATTTATATAATCCGTGACGAAACTGACGACCTTGACGAGTTGTTTGAAGAGTAGGTGACGGTATGGGAAGACAAAAACAATCGTTATCTAAGAGACCGTCAGTTGCTACAAAAGAAAGCAAAAAAGAACCTAAGACTAAAAGTATAGTCGAAGAACGTGAAAAAGTAATGACCCCTGAAAAGAAAGAGTACCGATACACATGCCTTTCTTGCCATTGCAGTGCAAACAATCCTGTAAACTTTCCTATTTCATACAGTGTGATATATGCTGGCAATGATCACCGCCTGCCATATTGTCGTGATTGCTTGAACGCTATGTGGGCCATTGTTGCAAAAGATTATTCAGATTATCAGGACATTTACCGCAGGATTTGTATGTACTTCGATATCTACTATAATGCAGAAGTAGCCGAGATAGCTTATAAAGAATCTGAGAGTGAAAAACGTGTTTCAAGATATATCACAAAAATAAATCGTTATCCATATAGCAACAAAACTTACCAAGATACGATTAAAGAAGATATGTCTAAAAGGCATACAGAAAATTTTGATGGACTGTATGAACCAATAGAGAAAACTGTTCCTCATGAAATCATTGACTTTTGGGGAGCTGGATTGGAAAGTGCTTCTGATTATCAAGAACTACAGGCTTCTTATGAAAAGTGGAATTCAGAGGTCGAGTGTTCAAAGCCTTCGCAAAGAATTTTAATTAAACGAATTTGTTTCAATGAGCTTAAAACTCATAAAGCAATGATTGCGGGAGACGACACTACTAAGCTTACCGACGAACTCAACAAATTACTTGATAGTGCAAAGCTACAGCCAAAACAGGTTAAAGATGTTTCAATAGCCGACGAGAATACATTTGGAACACTTATAAAGAAATGGGAAGATGAAGAACCAGTTCCAGAACCGCTCCCTGAGTTTAATGATGTTGACGGTATTATAAAATATATTAGCGTTTGGTTCTATGGGCATCTTGCAAAAATGTTTGGCAAAAGAAACAAATGGGGAAAACTTTACAACGACGAAGTTTCAAAATATACAGTTACTCCACCTGAGTATAATTCCGAAGATGATGACATAGACTTTGAGTCAATCTTTGGTGCAGATGAGTAGGTGATACTTTATGATGGTTGATAAAGTATACACTCAGGATAAAACTATGCAGACGGTAATTGAACGTGCCGCTTATTATAGGGCAAACCCACATAGGTTTGTCAAAGATTATTTGGGCATTGATTTACGATTGTTCCAAATGATTTTAATAGTCATGATGAACTTTAATACAAATTTTATGTATCTTGCCAGTAGAGGTCAAGGCAAAACCTTTCTATGCGCTATATTTTGTTGCGTTAGATGTATCTTGTACCCTGGCACCAGAATTTGTATTGCTTCTTCTAAACGTGCACAAGCGTGTGAAGTATTGGAAAAAATTATGACGATATTCTATCCTAATTCCGCTAATTTGCGAAACGAGATAGAAGTTTATAAAAATAACAACACTGAGAATTATATAAAATTCCATAACACCTCAATGATAAAGGTTGTTACCGCAAGTGACAGTGCTCGTTCCAATCGAGCTAACATCCTTATAATTGACGAGTTTAGAATGGTAGACCAAACTATCATTGCAACTGTACTGAAGAAATTCTTGACCGCTGAACGTGAGCCCGGATTTCTTAATAAGGATAAATATAAAAAGCTCAGAAGCACCGATATCGCTCAATATAATAAGTACAAAGAGCGTAATAAAGAAATGTATTTATCCTCGGCGTATTATAAAAAACATTGGTCATGGGAAAAGACTAAGACATATTGTGCGGCAATGTTGGACGATAAGCGCAGTTATTTCTTATGTGGACTCCCCTACCAACTATCAATTAAAGAGGGTATATTAAATGCGGAACAAGTAGCCGACGAAATGTCTGAGGCAGATTTCTCACAGATAATTTGGGACATGGAAAGTGGATGTTTGTGGCATGGTGAAAGTGACGACGCATTATTTAGCTATTCAAGTTTGATAGATGCCAGAGCTATAAAGACTGCTTTTTATCCACATTCGGTAACAGACTATTACCCAGCTTTGAAGAACCCAACAAAGAAAAATGGTGAGATTAGAGTTCTTGCTGTGGACATCGCCGTTATGGCGTCGAAGAAAAATAAGAACGATGCAACAGCTATTCATATATTGCAATTACTTCCAACTAGCAATAGCCAGTATATTAGAAATTTAGTATATTCCGAAAACTTTGAAGGCGGTCACTCTGAAACACAAGCAATTACAATAAGGCGCCTATTTGAAGATTTGGAATGTGACTACATTGTTATAGATACGAATGGCGTTGGTAATGGCGTATATGATGAGTTGGTCAAAGATTTGGTCGATCCTGTTACGGGTGAACTATATCCTGCCTTTACTTGCATGAATGACGAAGCAATGGCGGAAAAATATAAGGGCTCTTCACGCAACCCAAGAAAAGTTATCTATAGTATTAAGGCAAGCGCAAAGTTTAACAGTGATTGTGCATACCTTCTTAAAGATAATTTAATGCGTGGAAAGACAAGACTGTTAATTAACGAAAAGGATGCCGACGATATTTTAAAGCAATCCAAAACATTTAGAGGTTTGGACGAAGAAATAAAAGCGAACATCCTTATGCCATATATACAAACTGCCCTGCTGGTTAATGAACTGGTCAATCTGAAATATGAAACAAACGGCAGTTTGATTAAGATTATGGAACGTGGAAACGAAAGAAAAGACCGATATTCTGCGCTGGCTTATGGCAATTATTTTGCCACCGAGTTAGAAAGGACTATCGTAAAACACAAAAAAGCAAAGCTAAACGACAATTTCATTTTTGAATTTAGAGCGCCGTCTTTGCGTACAAGTTAGGGGTGAATAAATGCCAAATACAGAAAAGAAAGAAATTATGGTCTGGGATAAAAACATGGGTAACTTTGCACGTCTTGGTGAAGTACCAATTAGAAACTTGAACCAAGACTACTATATTAATCGATCTTCTATTCATTATACCAAATACAAAAAAGAAGATGTGGTCAAATGGTTTACCAATCCTGAAGCGAACGAAAAGAATTTGAGAAATGCTTCTATCTACCTTTACGAAGTAAGCCCACATTATCGGAGATTAATTAACTATTTTGCCAAGCTACACACAATGGCATATATTATTGAACCCTATAAACTCGACCAAAGTAAGAAGATAGATACGGTTAAATTAAAAGAAACATACATAAAGATTTGCAACTACATTGATAAAATGAATTTAAAACACGAGGCAGTTAAAATACTAACCACATGTTTCAGAGAAGATGTGTTCTATGGATATGTTTATGAAACTACCGATTCATATTATATAAGAAAAATGCCGCCTGACTATTGTAGAATTAATCGAATAGAGGACGGCTGTTTTTTATATCAATTTGACTTCTCTTATTTTACAAGCCATAAAGAAGATTTGGAATCGTTTGGCGAAGAGTTTATTGAAAAATATGAGCTATATAAAACGCACCGCTCAATGCGCTGGCAAAGTTTGAATAGCAAGCGCACATTCTGTTTAAAAGTAAACGAAGATATTGATTTTCCAATGCCACCTTTCATTGGTGTGTTTGCGGGCATTTTTGATATTGACGATTATAAAGGATTACAAAAGGCTAGAACTGAAATAGGAAACTACAAAATCTTATCATTAAAAATCCCAATGGAGGACGGCAATTATAAGATGGAGCAGGAAGATGCGTTAATGTATTATAACAATTTGTTAAAGGTATTACCTGAAAACATTGGTGCATTTTTGACCCCTATGGATGTTGAAGACCATGATTTCCAGAAATCAGGTAGCGTTGATACAGATAATGTTAGTGATGCAACTAAGACTTTTTGGAATGATGCTGGTGTATGCTCATTGATCTTCGGCGGTGACAAACAAACCTCCGCAACACTTTCGGTTTCTATTAAGTCAGACGAACAAATGGTCTTTGCACTAATGAACCAGTTTGGGCGTAATATTAATCGACTACTTAAACAGGTAGACGGCAGATACAAATTTAAGATTCAATTTCTGGACGTGACCTATTATAATCAGCAGGAAACATACAAGTCATATCTTAATGCCGCCCAAGCAAGCTTGCCAACAACAACTATGGCGTGTGCAGCATTAGGTGTCGCGCCAATTGATATGATAAATATGAATTTTCTTGAGGACGATATACTACATATCAAGGAAAACTTTGAACCTCTTAAAACTTCATATACACAATCTAGTGGGGATGCTGGTGCGCCAACTCAGGAAGAAAAAGGCGAGCAGTTATCTGACGCTGGAGAAAACACACGAGACCATAATTCCAATCAAGAATACTAGGTGAAGCTTATGAAGTTTATATATACAAAAGATATTGATATAAAAAACAAACTTGTTGCTAAAGGCTTTAGGCTATTGCAGACCTTTGACAACAAGATTTTTGTTTTTGAAAACAATTGTAGTTCTACCTTTACAAAAGACGAGCTTACAAAGATTGTTTATAGTAACACTTTTTGTATGAGGGGGTGAATAAAACGAAGAAACAAAATTTGCCTATAAATTACTCCATAGATAATGATTTTAAATCGGACAAGTTTATCAAACTGCGTATGAGAATTTGTCATGATGGAATAAATTATAATCATTCTAAATTTACCATTGAAAATCTTGAGGAGAAAAAAGATAGCCTAGCTAATTCGCCGATACTTGCGTACATGTACTTTGATAAAAATGGTGAGCCGCAATTTGGCGAACACAATATCGAGATTGAAAAAGACAGAGTGAATGATGGCGAAGCTAAAATCATATATACCGAAACGCCAGTTGGTGTTATCCCAGAGACAAACAATTTTGAAGTTGTTAATGAGGATGGCATCAACTATATTTATGCCGACGGATATGTATGGAAGAAATATTCCAACTATTGTGAAGATATTCTCAATCGTTATGATGAAATAAAAATCTCAATGGAAGTGAATATTTTAGCTTATTCCTATAACACCACAGATAACGTATACGATATTACAGATTTCAACTATGCGGCAGTGACGCTGTTGAATGAGGGCCTTGATACAGGTATGAAAAATGCGAGGGCGACAATTGAAACCTTCTCACAATCTGTGGAATCCGAAAAAGATTTGTCCTTTATGATGCAAGAATTAAATAAAGACCTTGCGGATAATAAAGAAGATTTTACGAAAGGAGATGTGAAACAGATGGATAAGGAACTTATAGAAAACATTCTCAAAGAATATAAAATGAAAATCGAAGATATTTCTTTTGATATTACAGACGACATGACCGAGGAAACATTTAGATCTCAGCTTGAAACAATGCAGGCTAATTCTAAAGGAGCCGAAGACGAGGCTAAGCCTGATGATGAGTTTAAGACTTCTAAAACCGAAGTTCCCGTTACAATGTTTGCAACCGTAAATCAGAAGCGAGAGATGATAAGAAACGCAATTCCAAAAGACAGCAGTGAATATGACGAAGATAAGAATCTCATTAAGTCAGTCGATTATTGGCTTGAAGATTTCGATGACAATTATGCTTATATTTCAATTTATTCATATGAACGTGGTAATGGCTCTTCTTCAAAGATGGGACGCTTTGCGTATTCCATTGACGAGACTGGGGTTGTAACAGTTGACAGTAATTATGTAGAGGTATTCAGAAGTTGGGTCACCGCAGAAGAAATGGCTGCACTTGACGCACTTAAAGAAGAAAATAGTAAGCTCAAATCAGAGGTTGACGAGCTGAATGAATACAAAGAAACTGTTGAAAAAGAAAAGGTTGAAACAGCGGCTTCAGAAATATTTAATGATTTTGAGAATGAGTTATCTGGCGTTGACGAGTTTTCTCTTCTTAAATCCGAACATGACGGCATGACTGCTGAACAAATATCTGCACAGTGTTACATGCTTCTGGGTAAGAAAAACAAGAAGTCAACCAAAGCAACCAAGGAAAGCAAGACTGTTACATTTAGTTTAAATGGTAAAGCAGAGTCTGTGGACGAGCCTTGGTACAAAGAATTATACGATAAGTATGGAAAATAATTAAGGAAAGAGGTAATAAAACATGGCAACAAGACATGCTATTGTTAGAACTGATAATCTGTCAGGTACTACAGACGGTTCTAAGCTGATTTCAGCTAAGTTTTACAGCGGCTCTGATCCGGCTGCTATTGACAACGGAAATGTTGTATCTATTTCAGACGAGCTTATAAACAGAGAAACATATAAGGTAACTGCACCTACAGCGGCAGATACAAGAGCAACAATTGGTCTGGTGGCTTCTGTAGAGATTATGTATGACGAGCAGAGACATCACAACCTTGAGGATTTTACAAATGAGGCTGACTCACTGATTAGAGTGTATGCCCTTGAAACAGGAGACGAGTTCTCTGTAACTAAGGAGGCACTTGACGGCACAGTTGCTAAAGATAAGTACGTCAAGCTGACAGCGGGCTCAACAAAGCTTACTGCAACTGACACTGCTACAGGCGCCATTGGTAAGATAGTTGCCGTCGAGATTGTAAACCCTGATACATACTACGTTATCAAGGTTAAGTAATTATAGGGAAAGGAGATACTATAATGGATACAAATGAGAAAATTGTTTCCCTTGCTGTAAATCTGTACAAGGGTAATCCTGTTGGTGAGTTTTCACAGAGCGATTCAATGGAGACACTGAGAAAAGCACTGGTTGACGCTAACAATGGTTCTACAAAGATTTCATATAAAGATATAAGAGATGGCAAATGCAACGGCGTATTCGCCATTGTTGAGGAGGTTATTCAGAGAACCGTAGTTGACGGTATTCAGGGTGACGAGTTCTTCATGAATATGGTTGACTATAGAAACGTGAAGCTTGGTGACGAGAATGACTTCTACGTTCCATCAAAGGCACTCTTTGTTGTTTCTGAAGTTGCAAACGGTGTTCAGTCACTCAGACGTCAGAGACTTAATGGTGGTGAACATGTAACAGTTAAGACTTCTCTTAAAGCTGTTAAGATTTATGAGGAACTCAATAGAGTTCTTTCAGGTCGTGTAGACTTTAATACTTTTATCGACAGAGTGAGTGAATCTTACAAACAGCAGATGAGAGCCGACATCTATAATGCTTGGTGTACATATGTTGGCAATGGTTCAACCTATTTCCCTGTAGCTGGTACATATAGCGAAGATGGTCTGCTTGAGATGGTAAACCATGTAGAGGCGGCAACTGGCAAGTCTGCAACAATCATTGGTACAAAGGCAGCACTCAGAAAGATAAAGATAGATACAGTATCTAACGAGGCTAAGTCTGATATGTACAACATTGGTTACTATGGTAAGTTTAATGGTACAAACTGCGTTAAGGTAAATCAGATACATAAGCCAGGTACAACTGATTTCCTGCTTGACGATAAGAAGCTTTATGTTATTGCAACAGATGACAAGCCTATTAAGGTCGTTACTGAGGGCGAGCCAACAATTATTCTTGGCAATCCTGCCGATAATGCTGATCTTACACAGGAGTTCTTCTATGGCGAGAGCTACGGCGTTGGTATTGTAATGGCGGATCAGTTCGGCGTTTACTCAATGTCATAATAAAAATATTAATATGCAGAGAGTTCAATGCTCTCTGCATTTTTTTGAATGAAAGGAATAAATATGAGTACAACAAAAAGCACAATATCTAAAGGGGTAGCTACATCAAATACAACCAAGGGGGCAACCACTAAAAAGGCTTCTACTTCTGAGAATAAGAAGATAGAGCACAAGCAATTACCGCTTGATACAATGGTAGCATGCACAAATATGACCAGTGGCAAGCTAATTTATATAAGCTCAAGACAAATGGGTTTCACTATTGAGTGGGAGCATGAAGGAGATGTGGAATACATTGAACTTGGTGAACTTGTAACTATGCGCAATTCTCAGCGAGCATTTTTTGAAAAGAATTGGATTGCAATTGAAGACCCTGAAGTTAAAAAGTTCTTACGAGTAAATGCCTACTATGATGGTATTCCGTCAATGGACGATTATGAAGACCTATTCAATAAGCCCGATTCTGAGATATTGAAAATCTTAAAGGGTGTCCCAGATGGATTTAAAGAAATCTTAGCAAATAAGGCTAGCAAAATGATAAGTGATGGCACAATAGATTCTCGTAAAACAATTGCATTACTAAAAAGCGAACTTAACTTGGATATTGAAGAGTAATGGAGGTGTATGATATTGGCTACACCTTATAGTGAAATAACCGACAGCTTTGTTGGTATTGTAACAGAGTACAAGTTTTTTAATATCTTAAAGGAAGACCGTGACGAATGGCTTACTGATATAATGGATAGAGCTTGTGCAAGATTTAGAAAATCATGTCGCAAAAATCTTGACGACCGAAACGAAGAATTGCGTCAATTTAATGCCACGCTTGATGCAGATGAGATTGACATTATTCATCAGTTAATGATTGCCGAATGGTTAAGACCTCAATTATTCTCCTGCGAAAATCTCGAGAACAAATTGAACACTAAAGATTACTCGGAGTATTCACCAGCAAATTTGTTAAAAGAAATTCGTTCTACCCATGAGTATGCGGTTGATGAAGCAAAAAACATGATAAAAAATTATACTTTTTCATTCCGTGATTTGGGGGACAAAATAGATGGCAAATAATAATTTATATATTAACTATTTGAATTCTTTAATCTCCAAGGTATATAAAATTCTTCCGATGAAAGAAGAACAAAATACTACAACGGAAGCGTACATATCAAGTTTGATTTTCGAGCTACATGGCTTTGAAAATTTACTGAACGAATACCACAACGATGCGAGAATACTTACAATTATATGTGTACTTGAGTCTCTTAAAGAACCTAACATTTCGCATGAGGTTTACAAAAGTGAAGTCTTTAAATGTATTAGCCTGATTGAACAAATTCTACGGGGGTGAGAGCAATCAATAAATTTGACTTGTATAACAGGGTAACTTTATCTGATGGTGCAACCCCAAAAGAGAGAATGATTAATCATTGCAAAAATAATATCATTTATAAATCACGGCGTAGTCCTTCACGCAAAAGTGTTCTTATTGACAGCGAGCAAAAAGATGTGGTAATAGTATCAGGAAGCAATGACCATGTAAAAACGATTTGTGCTTTGCCAAACGATATTATCTATGATGGGCAAATTGTTGAATGGGAAAAATCACATTGGTTAATCTCCGATGTTGATATTGAATCTTCGGTTTATTATAAAGGAGTCATACACCAATGCAATATTAATTTGCGTTGGCAAAACAAAGATGGCGAAATTATAAGTCGATGGTGCTATGCTGAAACGAATACCGCAGACGGTATCAAAGAGGGTAATACGTTAAATTTAACCGACGGCAATTTAACCTTGCATTTACCCCTAGACAATGAAACACGTCAACTTCGTTTAGATAGGCGCTTTTTATTAGATATAGAAAAAGACAATCCGACGGCATACAAACTTATTAATCGTAATGTTGTAAGCGGAATATATGATGAAAATCATGAACATGGTGTGTATATCATAACACTACAAAAGTCCGAACGATCGCACGATCGTGATAACTACGAATTGATGATTGCGGATTACTTTAAGCCTACCGAAGATAAGTCGGTTGGAATAAACTGCGCAATTAAATTTGATGGCTCCCCTACCATTAAGGCAGGCGGGTACTATAAAAGTTTTAATGCTGTATTCTATGATAAGGATGGTTCTGAAATATCGCAAGAAGCGATATGGAATGTAGCCGTTATTGACGAACATAAGAAATATTTTTCTATCGTTAATGAGGGTTCTACAATAAAAATCAAAGCCGACAACAATGAGGGTATCATTGGCTCAAAGATTAAAATTGAACTATGTAACTCGGCTCAAAATTGTTCTGCCGAACTTTATGTAAAGGTGGTGGCAATTTTATGACACCGTCTGGACAAATAAAAAAATATAAACAGCAATTAATATCATTGTTTGTGAATAATGAAAAAATCGTAAAGCTCATAAATGAAAAAGATATATCTAATCCCGAGGATTTAATATATCACAATTTCTTTAATTTTATCCGAGTGCCAGAAGCTATTGATGAGGAACGTAATTATATTTGCGTTAAAATAGATGTGCCCGAAGTCTATACTTCAAGTCTGTTTTTTAAGCAAATCATAATAACAATCTATGTTGTTTCACATCAAAAGCAAATGGTTACGGAATTTGGTGGGGCACGTCCTGACTTAATTGCGGAACAAATTGAAGAAATTCTAATTGATTATAAGGGTATCGGCAAGAAAAAGCTTGTAGAAATCTCAAATGTAGAAAAAGATTTGGGCGATAGACACAGATGTCGTATCTTAAAATTCAAAGCCGAAGATATGTCAAAAAGTAGGTGTGCTATGTAATGGCAAATCAAAGTCTGCTTGATCTTAAAACTTTTAAAATACGAGATTGGATTTCTATAAAAATTCCAACTCTCGGCGAGTATCGAAAATTGAAAAACATTTCTGAACTCGTCAATATGTTTACGACAACTCCATCGGCACACATGATTGAACTTGATGATATGGGTATCGACTTCACTCAAATCAGTGATTACGAATTTTTCTTGAAATTGTTCGATACCGCATTCGTGAAGCCTCAAGTATTAATGACCTGCGATATATCAGATGATGATAAAATTAACCTTTTATCAACACTGCAAATTATCGACTCAAATGAACTTTTTGACTGTGTAGATTTTAATTCTTGTTACATAGACAATGAAAATGGCTTAAAAACTATCAAGGATATCGAGGGTAATCAAATTATTGACGAATTTATTTATATGCAGATATCCAGTGCTTTATGCGAAATATTCAACGTAAAAAAATATAAGCGTAAGCCGGGTAACAATACTGCAAAAGAATATATTCTTGAACGTGAACGTGAAAAAGCAGAAATAGCAAAACGCCGTAACAAACAGCTCCAAATGTCCGACGACATCTTAGACGGCGAAATTGTTGCATTGGTATGTCACCCAGGTTTCCCTTACGACTTTGATAGTATTAACAATATTTCTATTTACAACTTTTATGCCTGTGTTAAACAGGTTATAAAGAAAGACCAATACGATAAGTTGGTCACTGGGGCTTATTCAGGTTTTGGTACAGTTAAACTTGATAAACTTCCAGAAGATAAATTAAATTGGTTATCGTGGAGATAGGCTCAACCGCAAGGCTTGAGTCTTTTTTATTTTTAAGGAGGAAAAACTATGGCTATTCAGATTAATGGTTTTACCATTACTTCCCTTGAGAAGATACATGGCTATGACAGAGTATCTGGCGTTTGCGAGTTTCTGCTTGACGAGCTTAAGTCTGCTAAGATCGCAAATACTGAGGATACAACAGATATCACAGGTAAGGGTGATAGAGTTCTTAAGCAGATTAAGAAGAATAAGTCCACAACTGTAAGTGGTGAGTCTGCACTGATTTCAGGCGGTCTGCTTGCGGCTCAGACAGGTTCTTATGAAGAGGTTGGCGATGTTAATATTAGATTCCCTGATGTTATCAAGGTTGAAGACACAACTTCCTGTAAGACAAAGTTTACGGCTCTTGGCGCAGTTGGTGCGGAGATTATTGACCTTAGAGTTATGGCTCCAAACGGCGCGCTTCTGCCTATCCATTATACACAGTCAACTGGTGAGGCTGACGCTACACACTTTAAGTACGAAGCAGCTACAAAGACGCTCACACTTCCTACTGATACAACAAACATTTCAGTTGGAACTTCAATCGTAGTTTTCTATGATTTCAAGACAACAGGTTCTAGGGTTATCAATAAGTCCGACGTATTTGGTAAGACACTTTATGTTGCAGTAGATTGTCTTGCTACCGACGTTTGTGACAACGAGTACAAGTGTCAGTTCATCATTCCAAGAGCACAGTTCTCTGGTACGTTTGATATTGACATGGGCGGCGACCAGACAATTCAGGCTTTTGAGGCCACAACACTTGTTGATACTTGTCAGGGTACTGCAAACGGCGAACTCTTTGAGTTCATTGTATATCAGGATCCAGAGGATTAAGGTAAGGTGTAGAGCAATTGCCTAAAACCAAATACCTTAATGAATGTAGGTTATGTGGAACGCACTACCCTGCCTGTAGCTATTGTGATAGCACCAAAGAATCAAATAGTTGGCGCAAGGTCGCTTGTTGCTGGGGACATTATCTTGCACTTCAACCGATGATTAAATACGACCAAAAGTCATTATCAAAAGAAGAGGCGAAAGAAGAAATAAACAATGTTATCGACCTTTATGGTAGATTTGAAGTATCAAGTACCATGAAGAAATTGTATGACGACATTATGTGTGATGAAACAAAGCCTACAATAAAGAAAAAGCAGAAAACAATAAATGCAAATAAATAACGTATCGGGCTTGTAATAAGCAAGCCCTTTACTTTATTGAGGATAAAAGGATGAAAGCTAATCATATTTGCAAATATAGCAAATGTAATTTGGGCAACAATGGACAACCAAAACAATATTATGCCTGTGACTATTGCGATCGAATTAATTCTTGGAAATCCATAGCGTGTTGTAAAGAACACTTTGATTTATATATAGAAGAAGAACTCGAGCGTAAATCTATGCTGAATAAAATCAATATGTTGCCAAAGCGTATCGACATGAGTGAGGACGAAATAAAGGGGCTTTATAATATTCCAGCCGACGTTGTACTTGAAAAGACCAACCAAGAACTTCGATATTATAAAGACAAATATGGCATTAACAATATTAACGAGGTTGTTGACAAAATAAACGACGAATTAAATAAGGAGGGTAGGTTATAAAAAATAGCCTACCTATTTTTTTCAATACGAAATTATATTTTCTATGTTTGTAATGTGAGGTGAAATTATGCCAAGATTAAAAAGCTTATCAAAAGAACAGGCAAAACAAATTGCCAATATCAATAAAGCAATAGCTGAAAAGGTTGGAATCGCTTTGTCAAAAACAATGCAAGGTGAATTTCAGGAAAAGGCTAAAAAAATTATGCACGATAAAGTTATTAAAGATATATACTCATACACCCCAGTAACATATGAACGCCGTGGTACAAATGGCGGTATGGCCGACGAAGACAATATTCAGGTGCTTTCTAATGAAGTTACAGTAGTACCACGCAAGAGTAGCAACAGAATATGGGCTGAAGATGTAAAAGGAAATGAGACTAGAGTTTATGGTAGAAATGGCTACTTTGTCAAACAACGAGGCAATTACATAAATATGGACTACAGAATTTCGGGGAATTTTTCTTTTGCAAATATCACACCGCCAAATGATAGCGTATTTGGAACTAATATTGATTATAGTTCAGACCCAACAATTTTATCGGCTTGGATTGACCAAAACGCTGTTCCAGATCTAAATGATATGTCTCGAAAATTTAATGGGCATCCAAAACATTTTATAAAAGATACTTACGATGAATTTTATGTTAGTGGGCTTGCCAAAGATATTATAATAAAAGGCTTAAGAAAAGAGTTTAAATAAGGACGGTGAATGAATAATGGCAGGATATATAGGCGACGTAAATATTAGGGTCAATGCCGACCTTAATACCAAGGATATGGAAAGGGCTTTGAAAGATTTTACCCCTACCATTGAAATAGAACCCAAGGCAGATAAGCTAAAGAAATCGCTTGAAAATGAATTAGCCAAAGCTTTTGCAAAAGTTAAAAACCTAAAAGACGAATTTGATAATTCTACTTTTAAAGCAGACAAAACCAATTACAACTTTTCACAGTTCTTTGACACCTTTAATAGCAGTCAAATTTATGGTAAGGGTAACAAAGATAAAATACAGAACAGGCTTAACTACTATATAAAGAAAGCAAATGAAATGCACGATGTTGCTCAAAGGCTTTCTAATAGCAAACTCGAGTTTGACACCTCTTTATCGTCACTTGGTTTAAGTTATAGTGACATTGGGCTATCTGAAGATCAACAGCAGTGGTTAAAATCCGTTGAAAAATCTTACGAGACTGCGGCACAAAAAGCTCATAAAGTAATAAACGGAGTTATATCTCGATATAACAAAGAACATCCTGATGATAGCTTGCAGATAAATCCATTAAATGCGAACTTCGGCGATGTATCAAAACTATATACAACAAGTTTACAAACGTCTATAAAAACAGCATTTAAAAGAATTAATGCTACGGGATTAGATCCAAGTAAACTTAGTACAAAAGATATAGACTTACAAACCAAGAGACTATCTGATGTTATTCCGCTAATGCAGACACTTAACAAATTCTCCAAAAAAGATATGGTTAAGTATAGATTTGATGGGGACACAGATAAAAGTGTTGTTACCATTGCCCGTGTAAAAGAACTATTAAAAGACTTTGAGTATTATTGGAAAGAAGCAACGGTTTCTCAAAAAGAGCAAGTCAAAGATAAACAGTTAAGCAAATCTGAAGAAAAAGAAGTTTCTAATGAGGTTTATGTTGAACAGCTTGAAAAGCGTGTATCTGAATTAAAGCAGGAAAACTTAAAGCTTGAAAATGACAAAAAGAGGTTTGCGGCAAAAAAAGAAGATACTGGTGGCAAATCATCTGATGATAATAAAAGCCTCAAATTAGAAAATGAAAAATTAAAAAAAGAAAATTCTGAATTGTCTGAGTTTATGGCTAACATACAGGATAAACAACAAGATTCAGGTGATGGTTCTGGCAACGGCAGTCCCTCAGAGGGTGGCGAAGTTAGCGAGGGTGGCGTATCACTTTCAAGGTTTGAGGCAATCAAAGGGCTGCTCAAATCCCGTGACATTTCTTTAAATAACAAAAAGAAACAAGTTGAAGTTTTAAACAAGAAAATTAAAGAGCTTGAAGAAAAAGCCAAGTCTAGCGGCAAAGCTACGCCAAAAGATAGCGACGGCAACACTGGTATATCTGGAGTTGATGGCGAAAATTCTGGAGATAAAACAGACGAGGAAAGCACAAAGCTAAAAGCCAATCTTGAGGCTCTTAAGAGACAATATGAAAAGTCGAAATCCGATTATGAGAACAACAAAAAGCTTTCTGAAGAGCTTAAAGGCTTAATTGATAAAGCCGAACAATCACAACAAGGTGGCTCGGGCAACATCTCAAAAGAAGCCTTAGAACAGTTTAAGACTGAGATTGAAAAAGTATGTTCTTCAATTAAAATAGGCGAATTTGATTACACCGAAGCTTTAGAAAAACTTAGGCAGGCATTAAAAAATGAAACGGTTGATATTAATGTTGGCAACTTGAAAACTGCAAGTAAACCAACAGCCGATTCTGCTTCAAGCCCGCAAAAGAGAATTACAAGAAAACCGTCGGCTAAAAGCGATAAATCAGATAATACTACTGAGGATGACCAATATTGGAAAGAAAAGTTTAAAGCCAATATTGAAGAACGCACAAGTGAACAATCTCCACAGGAACTGAAAGACTACTTCAAGGCTGTGTCTCAAATATCACAAGAAATTGATAAGTCGATGAAGTCAATCAATAGCACAGCTGATAGCTTGATAAAAAAATCGGGTACAAAATCACAGCAATCACAAAGTAAGAACTTGGGTTTATCTAGTGAATATTCGGCAATACAATCTCAGGCGGCTAGCATTCAAGAGCGGATTGAAAGTATAAAGCAAGAACTGTTAAACCCCGACGCTGATACTAATTCAATAACATTCTTCAAAAATATAGACGAACAAGTTAAAGAGCTTTATGCAGACTTAGAAGTTATTCAAGATCAATATAATGATACTACTAAGAAATTCGACGAATTAAATAATGCTTATAAAACCGATACAGCGGCACAACGAATTAAGAAGAAAGCTTCTACGTTATTGAATCAATATGTATCGTTTAAAGATATAAATAGTAACGCCTTCAAACAGAATGATGCTTTGTCAGCACAATGGAACGAATGGTATAACAAGCTTAAAAATCCAGATTTGCTTGATGCGAAAGAAATTGATAAAGCCGATGCAAAGCTCAAGGAAATGCGTGCTACCGTAAAAGATCTAGGAATTGGCGGTAAAACGGCTGGCGAATTGATTTCTAATATGTTTAAAAAGTATGGTGGCTGGGCAATTGTTACTAGGTCAATGGTATATGCAAAATCTGTACTGAGAGATATATATCAAGCAACCAAAGATGTAGATACCTCAATGGTCAATCTTAAAAAGGTTAGTAACGAAACGGCGGCATCATATGATGCGTTTTTAACAAATGCGGCAAAGAAATCAAAAGAACTTGGCGTTTCAATAAGTGACTTGGTAGATTCGACTTCTGAGTTCTCAAGGCTTGGTTATAATCTCAAAGACGCAACCAAGCTCGGCGAACTTGCAACAATGTACTCTAATGTTGCCGAGGATTTAAGTGTAACCGACGCCGCTTCTTCAATCATTTCGACAATGAAGGCGTATGATATTGCCGCAGACGATGCACAAGAAATCGTAGATAAGTTTAACTATGTAGGCAACAACTTTGCCATTTCTTCCACTGGGCTTGGTGACAGCTTACAACGTTCTGCTTCTGCTTTGGTTGCCGCAGGAAACAGCCTTGACGAAACCATCGCACTTACAACGGCGGGCAATGCTATTGTTCAAGACCCCGAAAAAATGGGCACTGTTCTTAAGACGGCTTCGGCTAGATTAAGAGGAGCAACAGCCGAACTTGAGGAAATGGGCGAAGAAACAGACGATGTAGCAAACGGCACAGCAAAGCTACGTCAGGAGATACTTGCTCTTTCTGGCGTTGATATCATGAAGAATGATAATACCTTTAAAGGTACATATCAAATTCTTGACGAAATATCGAAAGTATACGGCAGCCTTTCAGACGTAAATCAGGCGGCACTGCTTGAACAAATTGGCGGTAAAAACGGTATTAACGTAATCGCCGCAGTATTATCCAATTTTGACGAAGCAAGAGAAGTCATGAGTACCATTGGTGGTTCCAAGGGTTCGGCTTCTGAGGAAATGGAAAAGTCACTTGACTCTATAACAGGTAAGCTTGGAAAGCTTAGTGCTATATTCCAAGACATATCCACGAAGGCGTTAGAGTCAGACACGGTTAAATCGTTCTTAGACATTCTTATCGGTATAGGTAATGCAATATCTAAGCTTATACCCAGCCTTAACACTGTGCTTAAGATTGGCGGAGCAATTGGTGCAGGAGCATTAGGAGCAAAGGGTATTAATATAGGTGCGGGTGAACCCATAAAACACAGGGTTCCACTGAGTATGCCCGCAAGCATAATGGTAATACCATAATCGAGGTATTATTGTTATGACAGGCAAAAAAGCATAAATTGACTACTTAGTAGTAACGGGTTTGATAATTCCCGTTCGGGGATGGTAATATTCAATTCTATCACACTTTTTTTGAATATGAGAGTATCCGCATCCAAACCGATCGGCGTAAGTTTGTCGCATAATACATAATCGGCTTAACGATCGGCAGGTTCAGAGACTATAATTGCTTATTGGTGTTCTGCGATAGTGAGCACTGATTATTGGATAGTCCACGGTGTAGTTGTCGGATAGACGGCAATAAAAATTATTAAATTGTTGACTTCTGTAATATTATGTGATATAATGGAATAAAATATTATAGGAGTTGTTGATCATGACAAAAGAAAACAAGAACAATTCAGGGGCGTCATTAAACGAAAGCCTGGGTAATAATGAACAAGTTGTGGAGATAAATAACATTCACAACTATGCGTATACTCCGTCTAAAAAGAATTATGTTGAAAAACCAGCGTTGCTTAATGCTGTGCCACAAAAGGTCAAAAAGGAGAATGGGGATTGAATGACTTAGTTTCGTATTTACCTGATATTATCATATATATTATATTAGGATTTATTTTTATTAAGGTTTACAGATTTGTTTCGATTATAAAAAATCCAACCGATTACAAACATATCTTAACAGAATCTTTGATTTGCGGTTTTATTCTAAAAAATATTTATTCGTTAATTCCAATACATATTAATTTGTATATAGACAATCTCGGCATGGTTTTGTCTACCATATTACTTGCATACTGCGCCGCAAAAGTCATATATAGCAAGTGGTCTACAGGCGTACTTGAAAAAGTAGGTATACAACAAACCCCTGCGAAAGATTTTTGGGTTGATGTAACGCAAGGTGAGTATGCTAGTCATATAACCATATTTGACAGAGAGCATAATTTAATTATTCGTGGGAAAGTAAAAATGATTGAAACATATAATGATAGACCGCTTATACAGATTTCCAATTACACAACAACAACGTTAAACAATGATATAATCAATAATCTTGAGGACAATTCGGTTGAGACCATTATTATTGACACATCTAAATATCCAGAAATTTATCTGTCACATCCACAATAAAAAGCTCCGAGTTTTCTTGGGGCTTTTGTTGTATATTAATAACATGTTTGTTTATTTTAATGTTGACTTATGTAATATTATGTGATATAATAAAGCAAAACATTACAGGAGTTGATATTTATGCCAAACAGTAACAAGAAAGAGAATAACAAACCACAGTCACCTAAAAATAATATGAACGAACAGGTAAAAAGGAAACAGGAGGAATTACATAAAGACTTTTCGTTAAATCCGCCAAGAAAAAAGCCTGGCAAATAATTATTTAATAAGGTGACATATAGGAGGCTTAAATGGAGAGTATAATCAATATGTTACCTGACATTATAATTTATATAGTGCTTGGGTATTTGTTCTGCACCACCTATACATTTGCAAGAAAGCAGGACACTAGTAGTAACTATCAGTATTTATTTTTAAAGTCCATAACTTGGGGTTTTGTGTTAAAGAAAATATATGACGAGTTTCCAAGTACCGGCAAATATACTATTGATATAATCGGAATGGCAATTGCAAGTGCCCTGCTTGGTGGCTTAATTGCTATGGTTATTGGAAGCTGGGTCTTTGAAAAGTTTTTAAACTTTTTACACGTCGGTCGCAATCCAAACAAATACATATGGAATGATTTGATTCATGACAAGTATGCGATATCAGTTAGAGTCGAAGACGAAACAACACATAGAATTTATGAAGGCGATCTTGTTTCTGTAGAGGAATTGACAGAGAAACCGCAAATATTATTATCTGCGTATAAGGAATTTAAGAATGGTGTATTGATACATAATTATTCCGAAAACTATGAGCAAACCGTACTTATTGACACATCTAAATTCTCTGTAATCAAGCTTATCTATGCCAAGGAAGGTCACAAAGTCAAAGAGTGGGCTAGAGGATAAGTTTAACGGCTTATCAAATAAAGAACTAAAAAAAGCTCCGAGTTTTATCGGAGCTTTTGTTATAGAAAGAGTTTTATTTTCCAAATGGATATATCGTTTAATCGTTTATATCCTTCGTCTTTTAATACAAAAGCATTGAATTAATATGTCAATTTCTGTTGACATTCGCAGGAATATATGGTATAATCTTCGTAGAAGATAATGCTATTATATACATATTAATGGAGGTGCTACGACATGTTTAATTTATTCATGCTTATAGGTTGCTGGATAGTTTACGGCATCATGAAAGCCCATGA
>OHLJ01000453.1_pt1 | contig 25421 bp, 40 predicted proteins | sample 1568991 | NCBI WGS metagenome assembly OHLJ01 (sample SAMEA3879601, study PRJEB24766) | human gut metagenome | biome: human-associated habitat; feature: feces | place: USA | collected 1985/1987
AATCAGAAAAATCAAGATACTTTTCTATGTGAAAAAATCTTGAGCCTAAAAGCAAGGGGCGGAGAAATCCGCCCTTTGTTTCAGAATAACGCGCTGCCCGCCTTTTGCCCGATCTTTGCCCCCTCTGTACCTCCGAGATAACCGCCGGCAATCGTTCCTGCCGCGTTGGCAATTCCGCCCCACAGATTATTGTTGTTGCTGTTGGCTAATGCGTTCTGATAAAGATTATTGCTTGCCTGATTGGCCGAAGTCATCATATTATAAGGCACCTGATAATAGTTCATCAACTGGCTTAAAACGTTTGCTACCCGGCTATCTTCGCTGTTCATAAGATCCAGTTCGGCATCCGTCAATTTGTTTGCCAGCTGGTTACTCATCTGGTTAATACTCGACCCACGAGTTAAACCTCTCTCGGAAAGCGGGCTGACAATGTTATTTTCAAGCGACTGCGCTGCCGCATTGTTAAGTTGTTGCTGCCGGTTTTTATAGCTCTGACTGTCATAAGTCGGGCTGACCAGCCGCTGCAAATACGAAGGAATCGCCGAAGTCGTCTGATTGACAAGCTGTGTTTCAAAAGACGACGGATTGTAAAATGTCCCGTTTTTATTCGTCGTTGAGCTGCCGTAAAGACCGCCGGTACCGTAAGTTTGTGATTTTGTCTTATTCCCTGAACTCATTTTTTTAATCTCCTTAAAAGTTTCTTTTTTCTGTCCACCCATTCAAAACCTGCCGCTTTCAGGCAGATAACGGCGTTTAAGTGCCTTGTGTCGGCATAAACAATAGGGAACATATCCGCCGCCTGTCGAACCGCATCCACGCATTCGCGATGTTTTTTGCGCTTAGCATATCCACCCAGATAAAAAAGGTCATCGGCCTCGCTTTGATAAACAAAAACCGATCCGACATAACCGTCTTTATCATAAACGTTAAAAAAACGGCTGTCTTTGATTAACCGTTCAAAACCGTTGACATCGTCGAGATTTTCTTTGTTTTTCTCAAAGCCGCAACGCGCTTCTTCCTTGTTAAAAAAAGGACTTTCTTTGCCAACCAGAAAAACCATCTTTCCAAAATCTCCTCAATAAAAAAGGAGAACCGTTCCCGGCTCTCCTCTTTGCCTTACATATATAAAGCAATGATCAGTTCAAGAATAATCTTGATAATAGTCATTATCTTAATCATCCTTTGCACCCCCTCTCGCTTAAATGCGAAAGGGGCTAACCATTTGCCTATTGACTTTTTAAGTCAAATAAGCTATCCTAACTTCATAGAAAGAAGTTAAGGTAGGTTAACCCCTTTCTGGTTAGGAAATCGTCCGGTGTTCCCGCACCGGACTTTTCTTTTATATAAGACAAACAAAATATTGTCAACCAAGCGTCTTTGTCTTGACTTTAACGCGTTTCAGCTCCAGCCGTTTGATGCCGAACTCCTGCCCGTCCTCGCTGGTATAAATTCTGATCTGCAACTGCTTGAAATGCCTCAAACCCGCAAGGTTGAACATCACCGTATTACGATTCTTGTCAAACCACATCCCGCCGGCCGTGTCGTTCTTGTCTTTTGCCCACAGGCCGCCCTTTTCGCCTTCGGCATCATCTGCCCAAATCAGATAACCTTCGGAAGTCTTAACCACCCGCTTGACCTGCACTCGATCCGGGTTGTCATCATAAGTCAGCTCCATGAAAAAATCGTTTTCCCGGTTATAGTCAAGCGTCAAAATCAGCGGCATCTTCGGCACCTTCATGTTGCTGTCGGAACCGACGTTGATAATGTTTGCCAGATATTCGGCACCGATAAATTCGCCGGCAAAATTCGACGTTTGATACTCGCGCAAAACATTTTTGCCGCTGGCGGAATAAAAGACACTTCCCGTCGGCATCAATGCCCGAATGTCATTTTGCGCCTGCCGCTCGACCCATTCTGACTTCAGATAATCATAAATTAAAATTTTGTCGCCGTTAAGATACGGCAGCTTAAACCAGATTTCCGAACGATCGCCGTTAACAAAACTGACAGTTTCGATCTCAACAAGCCGGGTTGCATCAATGTCGTCAAAAAACTCAATCACATTGTCGGCCAGCCCGTTCGTTGGCCTTGTCTGCCCGACATCAATCAAATAATAAGCAAAAACGTTTTTTGCCTTTCCGTCAAAATAAAACAGTTTGTTGTCAAATTTGATCACCGACTTAAAACTTGCACATCCGCCGCCGGATGCCCCGCTTCGCCGAAACGACGTCGCATCGCCCGGGTTTCCGGTATATGCCACCGAATAGCTGTCGGTAAAGACAATCAGAGAATTGTTATAATACGCCATTGCCGTCACGTCCCGGTCAAGCTCCTGATAGGCCGGTTCCGTCGTCAAATCGGGATCGGACGTCCCCCAGGTAAAAATATCCTGCGTTTTTGACCAATGCACGCGATTCTGGCAGTTGGTTACCAGCCGCCCGTCGTAAGATTCCAGACAAAGCCCGCGGATGGTTCTTTGCTCGGCATCTTTCGCGTCTATTTCCTTTACCCGGTCGCTTTCGTTCTCCTGCTGCATATTGATCGCAATATAAGGATCAACCCCGTTTGAAAAGACAAACCAGTCATAAAAACCGTTGGCTATCGTAATCGCGTTGGCGGCGTTGGTTACGGTCAAACCATTCTTCAAGGCGGTATAAGTCCCCTCCACCTCATCAAACAGATAAATATAGCCTTGGCTCTCGTCAACGGCATAAACAAAGCGGTAGGTTACGCGGTTCTGCACACTTTCCCATTGCCCGATAACCTTGTTCGGACAGGTGGAAACAATTTGGTTTCCGGCCGCGGTAAATATGCCGACGTTGTTCCCTTTTTCGGTATAGCGCAACTCGGTATTGCGGCAGGCAACGGCCGAAAGTACCGCGTTTGATACCACGTCAACAACCGGATTAACTTTGCGTATGCCGCGGAAATTCTGTATTGCCATATCCATTTTTTCAAACTTTCGTCAAATTACCAGTTTCGGCGCTTTTTTTACGCCTGTAACATCCAAAAGGTTGTACCACGCCTCTTTGAACTCCCGTTCGTAAGGCTGATAGTTTTCGTCCGTTTCGTCGGCGATCAGATAAACCATAGACTTCGTATAAAGACAGTGCATAAACAAGTCTTCGATTGCCGGATTGTCCGGAATATTGACCACGTCGTCCAACTCTTCAAGGTTAAATTTCTCGTTGCCTCTCGCATCGCGCGCCTTCATATTGTTTGAATAGCGGTAAAAAAAACTATATTCCCGGTCAGGCGCCGGCCACAAATGGACAACCGCCCCCGTATCGCCGAAATCCGCCCAATAAAGTTCCGGCCGCCCCGTTTTTGACATTTCCAGCAGATCGCCGTCTTCAGGAGCGATTTTTTGCAAATATCGGCTGTCGCCCTTCATCCACATTTGCAAAATTTCTCCGTTCGGCGCCAAAAAAGCGTTTTCTTTAGTCGTCAATCCGCCTTTTTTAACGCGAAAAGGAAAATCTTTTAACCCGAAAATATAAGAATTTGCCTGACGCACCGCCAGTTTGACGTTGTCCTCAACCTCGGCAAACGCCTCTTCCAAAACGACCGTCGACCATTTGAGGTTGGAAACGTCTTTGACAATCTGCTGAAAATTTCGCATCGCTTCTCTCTCTTTTTTATTTGCGGGCAAAAACAAAACCGGTCGTGCTTTCTATGCGTTTGACGCCGCTTCTGGCTTTTCTCTTGTCATCATTGTTCATCAGCGCCTCGGCCATCGGACCGCGAAAAACGGAAGTTCCGCAGCCTTTTTTGGAAACATACCAGATTACATTGTCCGCCAGCCAGTTTGCCGCCTTTTTTTCTTCTGGCTCATTATCCGTCTGGCTGCCGAGTATCTTTTTTGACATATCCGTTTCATCCATCGCTTTTTCTCCAAAAAATAAAATCAAAAGGGGAGGAAAACCTCCCCCTCACATCATTTTACGACTAACTGCCGCCACCGACCTTGCTATCAATATTATCAGCCGCCGACACATCAACGACCACACCGGCCAAAGCTTTCGGCAAAACGACCTTTTTGCCGTAAACATAAAGACCGCGCACATTGTCGCCGAAAAATTTGTTGTCGCGCATCGCCTCAATTTTCGAGATGTTTCCGGCATAGGCAATCGCCGCGTTAATACCGGCCATAACATTGACTTTGCCGCCCGTCGTCGGCAGGTTGGTGGAAACCAGAACGTCAAGCCCGGCAATCGTACCGATAGAGCCTTCGCGCAAAACACGGTCGCCGGCATTGGTCGCGTGAATAAAATCCGGCGACTGGATTAAAATCGCTTCCACGTCCGGATTGATAACCACATACGGCATCGCCTCACCGGCTGCCTGATTAGACTTAAAGACCTGATCGTTTTTAGTCTGAACGGCATTGTTATTCTTCAGGGTCTTGGCAAGCCAGACCAATACGCTGTAAGCATTGTCTTTGGTAAGGGTGATTGCCGTATCCGTCCCTTTTTTATTGGCTGCCGGAATTTCCGAAAAAGCCGACAGAATAAAGGTATCTTTCACCAGATCAACCGCGGTTTTGGCTCGCGCCTCGAACTTCGCCTGAAGATCTTTGATGTTCGACTGCTTTTGCGTGATGTCGGACAGGAAAATGCCGAAAGACTTGCTCTGATCGATTTTCAAGTCCTGACTGGTTGCATCCACCCGCTGATAGGTTACGCCTCCGTCGGTTGCATCTTCCGAATAATCGGAGATGGTAACGTCGCCGATTTCTCCGATATGGACGGTGTCACCATAGTTTTTGATGTCCTTTTCATAAATTTTATTGACAATTTTCATGCCAACGCCGGATTTATCCAGCTTTTTGTTCAAAGACAAAGACCACAACTCGGGAATGAGCTTTGCGGCCTGTCTTTCAAGCGTTTCTGCATTTGCTGACATTTTTATTTACTCCTCAAAAAAATACCACCCCAAAACAAGGGCGGCACAAAATTAAATTCTATACTTACAAAGTAAGCATCCGCGGCAGCTTGCCGGCTTTCTCAAGCTCTATCTGCCGGGCAATTTTATCATACTGTTTATCAAACTCGGCCTCACTCAAATTGTTATAATCTTCGCGGGTAAGCCATTTTTCGCCCTTTGCCGCGGGAGCGCTGCTGTTCGGCGCGGTCAGACTTCCCTGCATTTCCCGGTTTTCCGCCGCGGCGTTTTTTTCAGCAATATAACGGTCGACGGCAGCTTTTTCTGCCATGTCGATCAGTCTTTTCACTTCCGACAAATCCGCCCTGCCGCCGGTCAGGTTGATAGCCAAAGCAACGATCTCCTGCCTTTCTTTCGCATTCAGCCAGTCGCCGGTTTCTTTGGCAAACGCCTCCAGCCTTGCCTTACTTTCGGCAAGAGAACGCGTCATCCGTTCATTTGCATGAATTTTGGCGCGCTCTTCCTCAAACAAAGCGGTATTCTTGGCTATTTCCGCAATTATCATTGGCGGGAAAAAACTTTGCGCCATTTCCAAATCGCGTGGATTAACCGTGTTTTGGTAACGTGAGAGCGCCGCCGTCGCTTTAGCCTTGGCCTCGCCGTCAAGCGCATCCAGCGCACGCACATATTGCATAAATTCCTGATTCTTCACCTCAAAAACAAATTGTCTTGAGGCGTCGTCGGCAAATCCCGCGCGCTTTGCCTCGGCCTCGCGTTCGGCTTTAGATGCCTCTTCGGCGTCACGGTAAGCCTGCAGCTGCTTTTCGTACTCTTTGGCTCGCGTAACGAATTTCTCGCTCTCCTTATAGGCTTTTTCGAGTTCGTCAACAGTTTTGTATTTCCCCGCATAAAGCTGCGGAGCGCTTTTTTCGCCGCTTTCTTCCGCCTCGGCTTCTCCGGTTTCCGGTTCCGGCTCCGCCGCTTCCGGCGCAGTTACTTCATCCACGGTATCGGAAGCCGTATTCTCGGCTGCGGAAGTATCGGTTTCCAGAGTTGCCTCGGGTGTGGTTTCTTCGGTCATATTTCTTTTCTCCATAAAAAAAGAACCTTTTTTTAAGGCTCTTTGCGTTTTTCATATTTTATGCGGCATTCTTCGTCCACCCGTTCAAGGCGGCCGATAAGAAGCCCCATGCCCTTGACCCATTCGGCCGGAGCATTCGCACGACAGGCGGTTTCAACCATAAAACGGCGGCACTCCGCCAGTATGACTTCGCCGTCCCTGCCCGCCAATGCTTCACGCAAGCGAATCAATTCCGTTTGTTTGTCCATTTGTCGCCTCCTGGGTTTGACGACCTGCCGCCGGCAGCGGTTGCGCATTCTCCGCCGGTATCGGCGCCATGGTCGTATTTTGTGTTAAAAAGTATTTGTCAACGTTTTCAAACTCTGCATTTGCCAGAACATCCTTGACGATTTCCACTTTGTTGAGCGAAACCGCTGGATCATTCCATATATTGCCCAAAAGCTGTATCAGCTCCTGATTTTTGGCAAGTTTGCGGGCAATTCCGGTGTTGTCGGTATAACGATATTCATAATTACCCTGACGCACCGTGTCGCCGATAATAACCGCCGTTTTGATGCCATTGCTTTCAACATAAACGACCTCATCGCCGAATTTCATGTTGGCGTCCAAAGCCGCTACCTTTTCCACCATCGGCACAATACCGTTTTGTTTAATAGCGTCAAGCGTTTTTGCCAGTCTCGTCGTTTGCCCCTGCACCTTAACCTTTATCTCGGTCGCCGTCGCGTCTTTGGCCTCGTCCTGCCCCTGCATATTGGGAAAGATCCCCGAAACAGTCGAAGCTGTACTATCATAATATTCGATAATCTGCTCATTCGAAATCAGCGGAAACTGCATTTTGATCAATGCCGACGGCTCGTCTATCCCGGGCTTGTACTCAATCTGTTTGCCTGGCGCGAGTTTTATCTCGTCTTTAACAAAAAAACCCTGCGGCGCGTATGCCGGCGGGTTTAAGTTCAGAACCTGCGCATCGTTTTGCAAATTAACCTTGTTTTCCTGCTCTTTGGCAATGTCATAGATTGACCAGATTTCGGGAATCCCGCGCTTTGATTCATAATCGCGGAAGACGGCCATATTCACCAACGGATTGACGATAAAGCGGTTGTGTTCAAAGGCGGCCAGATATTTCCGCCCGATGACGACAATGCTCCAGTTCCTTAAAACTGTCCCGTCGTCAAGCGTATAGTTTCCCCAATAAGAAAGAACTTCAATCCGGTTTTCCTTTAAGACGTCGTCGGTTTTCTCCGCCTCCGTGTCGTCTTCCTCAACCGACTTCTTATCAAGCATAGTCTTGATGTCGGAAAGCTGCTGCCGGCTCAATTTGTAAAATTTGTTTGAGGCAATCTCGTCATAAGTCAGCCATTCTTTGACGATTTTTCCGCATTCGTCCCATTTCTCGCCGTCTTCCGGGTTAATTTTTGGATCAAAGGTCAAATTCATCGGGTCAATCGGCTCAACCGACGGCCCGTTGTATACTTCCTCGTTAAATACGCCATAATTCTGACCTGCAAAAAGCGCTTCCAGCCCCTTTTGCTGCAACGCCTCGGCCAAAGTCATCCGCCGGCGGATCTGCCGGTATTTGGTTTTCCAACCGACAAACAGGCAAAATTCGCCGACCGAAAGCAAATACTCAACCGCCCGATCAAGCTTGCGCTGAATGCCTATCTGATAAAAGATATTAACCAAATTTGCCTTTTGCAAATTGGCCAGCTCTCCATACTCGTCGTTTTTCCCCGTTACGTCAAAAAGTTTTTCGTTATTAGAATAAATGTTGTCCCAGATAAAGGCCTGCTGCGTCTGCGAAAGCGAATATATTTTGTTCAGATGAACATCCGATTTCCAGTTCCCCTCGCCGCGGTCTTTGGCCGGCCGATCGTCAAGATAGATTTCCGGGCGCAGTTTTTCCGCAATCGTCTTTTGCTTGGAACGTGCCTCGTCCCAGTCTTCCCACAAATCCCCGACATCGGCGGCGACTCTGGATGCCTGTGCCTCCGAGAGCTTGCGCGTTTCCTTTTCTTTTTCTACCAAAAACTCAAACATCTATTCCCTCACCACCGGTTTGAAATATTCCACCATATAACTGGCCGCATCAAAGATGTGGCCCAAATAAAGCTTATCCTCGTCTTCTTCCACTTCTGCCGGAGTCGGCGTGTCAATAATTGAACTTCCGGGCTTAAAGCAAAGCTTCTTCATATTATATATCAGCCACTTGCAGCGCGGATGAACGAAAAAATGCCTTTTCCCCTCCACGTCAAACACCTGCCGGTTAAAAGCGTTTATCCGGTTTAATATCGGCGGATTAAACCGGCGAAGGTTGAAATTCGTCCGATAATTCGCCCGGCTCAAGGTGTTTTGAATAATCGCATAATCCGAGTACCGGCTTTGCGTCTTGCGATATTTTCCGCTGGCATCCCCGCAAATCTGCACCACACCGTTAACTTTCTCCGGCGAATAACGGCAGATGAACTCGTCGACCACGTCTTGCGTAATCACATTGTTTAAGACGATTTCGTCAAAAACAAAAAAATTCTTCCCGTCATAATGCGCCAAAACCGACATTGCCGGGTTGACATTGAAATCAAGGCTCCAGTATATGTCATATTCCTCACAATAGCGTATATTCTCAACAACGTTTTCCGCGCCCCAGTATTTGACCACCCGCGCCACATTCGCCCCGCGCGGTTTGTTCAGATAATCCCGTTCGAACTCGTCCGGCTTATTCTTTTTCACCAGTTCAGCATATTCGATAAATTTATCGGAAAGCAGCCCCGTATGTTCAAGCTCGGGATAGTTTACCTCGACGAAATAGGTCTTTTCCGGCGCCGTTTTGTTGTAATAATCAAGGAAAAGAGCCTTCTCCACCGGAAGATCGTCGTCAATCCGGTTGTAAATCACAATAAGTTTTGCCCCTTCCTTGCGGATGGTTTTCAATAAAACGTCCCAAACGCCGGAAGACACCGCCTGCGCTTCGTCCACCAGCCAGATATCAACCTGCGCCAAACCTTTAATTGCTTCGCGGGCATTTTCGTTGGCGTCGCGAAGCCCGAGAAAGGTAACCGAAGCGCCGGTCAAAACATTTTTTATAGTTTCCGTATTGGAAACGAAACCGCGCCCTTTGAACTCTCCTCCAATCAATTCCTTAAATTCGTTGATCAGAGAATCTTTCTGGCTGGTCTTTGTTTCGCGAAAGCAAACCACGCGAAGACGCCTTTTCATCATCTCAACCATCACCGCACGTACAGCGTGCCCGGTTTTCATGGAACCGCGCCCGCCGGTTAAGACAAACGTGTCAAAGCGTTCGCCGTCCATTTCAAAAAGCGGTTTGAATTTCTTAAAACAATACATCAATCAACAACTTCAATCTTAAACGGCGACGTATCTAAATTACCGATAGCCATTTCTTGTTTAGTCGAAAATTCGTCCCGCGCTTTTCTCTCCAAATACCATTTGGCGGTATTTTCGTCTTCTTTTTCAAGTGCATTTGCCACAACGGTTCTTGCTTTCAAAACGAGTTTTCGCTTTAACATCTCTTTTCGCTCCACAAATTCAGGATGGCGTCCCTGATAATCATAAAGCGTTGATTTTGCTATATCAGCATGAATGCAAGCCTCTAGATCGCTGCAACCGAGTGAAAAAGCCTGCTCCAGTTTAGCGAGAGTTTCCGGAGTAACGCTTGTTGGTCGCCCCACCTTTTTTCTTTCACTTTTCGGCACCTTTTTCGAACTTTTTTTCTTCTTTTCCATTTTTCCCTCAAAAAAAAATCCCCGAAGAGCAGTAAAGGAAACAAAACCGCTCCCGGGAAATAAAAAAAAGCCCGATACCGTGAACAGAGGGGAGATGCCACGGCAGAGCGGGAATAAAAAAACTCGATAACTGTATACCTACAATTATCGAGCATGCTCTTTTTGTATCACGTCTTTCAGAAAATGTCAAGGATTAAAAAACAACATTTTTTACAAAAAAATGTTGCCACAAAAAAAACGGCCGTTTCAAAAAACGACCGCCAGGATGTTCTCAACAACAGAAAAGGCAAATTGTGATAACCTTAGGCTCAGTTGCTGATTATGAATAAAATTATACAAAGTTTTCGAAAACTTGTCAATAAGTATTTTCAATTATTTTTTATCTTTTTCCTATTTTTACCCTTTATTTTTTTATAAAAAATAATAGAATTTAAAATTTTATTCCTGACATTTTTTATTTGGCTTAGAAATATAACCAACAATAAAGGCAATAATCGGAGGAACAACCATACTAAAGAAATTTTCAATTTCAGTTATAAACTTTTTTGCATTTTCGGATGCCTCAACTGTAGAAAAAGGCCAAAAGATGGGTTGAAAACTTAACCATATCCATAAAACTGCTAAAGTTATTAATCCAGCCCCAAATAAATACGATAATACTATTGCAATACAAGTTGCGTGATGTATATAACGGATAGCGCCTTTTGCCATAGCATCTTTTACATTTTCAGCTTCCACGACACTTTTTTCATAAGCTCTTTCATAACTATCATTTGAAAAGCCGCTATCTTGAACATTAATTGTATTCAAAATACTTTTAATTACACTATCATTATTCGAAGTATCAACCAATGCAATTTTCCAATCTATGTTCAATTACTCTTTCGGAAACAAAAAACATTTTAGCCAATTCTTTATTAGAAACACCTTTTTTCTTATATTCTAACAATTCTTTAAATGGAACTAACAGTTCTGCTGCAAAAGTATTTGCTTCTTTTTCCATTGGGTCATCTTCTCCTCCATTTGGACGACTTAATTTCAACTCATATTCATCACGTCTATCTTTATGGAGAAGCCAATGACCTAATTCATGAGCAATCGTAAAATTTTGCACATATGGTTTTCTTTCTGAATTAACAATCATAACTTTTTCATCAAAATCTATGAAACCATTAATCTCTTTAAACTTTTCTCCAAACTTTGCAAAAAAGACCTGTAATCCCTCTCTTTGCGCAATTTCTTTCGCATTCACCGGAGCAGAATAAATATAATTTTTTTCCCGTACTTTTTTAACTTGTTCTCTTACCAAATCATAATTCGGATAGATCAAATTTAAATCGCACTCTTTTTGCTTATTGTTTGTCATGGTTACACCCAGAAGAAATAACTATTTTTTTGATACACTATAAAAATATAATTCGCAACAGATTTTTTTCATCCCTTGATAATCAACATTTTCAAGTCAGTCGATAAAAAAATATAAGGCATAAAAACATGTAAAAAAACGACTCATTTAAACCCAATAAAAATTAATATTTGCAAAATGATCCTCACATTTTACCAAAAGAGAAACACGGCATAATCCATAAAGTCAGGAAATATGCCGCGAACTCTAAAACGGTTCTCATTACAACGCTGACAGTTCTATTTTTGTATCAAGCATTCCGCGAACGGTTGCATAAAGCGCGTCGGTGTTCATTTCAAAATACTTGGCATTCTTGCCGCGGTAATGTTCGCAAAAATCGACGTGCCCCTGTAAATGGCTGGCATAGCTGTAATAACGGCAGGCAAGCCCCTTGCAGGCCTCAAGCAAACGATAAAGCTTGTACATATCCGCGCTTGACTTCTTGTAATCCCAGAGCCCCGTCAGCAGATGGCCGAGATGCGTTTCAATCTCCATCGGGGTTAAGCTCGATTCGGTCAACAAGTCGTCGCTTAAGATGTTTTTAATCGGGTTGACATACTCAATGACTTTGCACCCCTCAAGAGCCTTGCCGACGACAGCCTTGGTAATTCCGCCGATTTCCTCTCTGGCTTTTGCGGAAAGGACAATCTCTTTTTTACCGGAAGGCAACGCCCGGGTATGTTCGGAGACGATAACCGACTTGTCGGCCTGTTGCCCATCCGCCACGGCTCCCAAGACTTTCAACACCCATTTTCTGAACTCTGCCGCTTTCGGCGTGCGGGCAAACATCCCGATTAGCCAAGCTCCCTCACGGTTGAATATACGCACCCGCGTCCGCCCCCGTTTGATCAGACAGCTCATTTCTTCGTCAAATTCAGAACAATTGCGGCTTAATATATCGTTAATTGAAGAGTTATTGTTATATTCTAACACACTCGCAATTTGCGAGAGTGTCATATAAGCTTGTCCATTATGATTGATTAGCTCAATCTTGTGATCATGAAACTGCACAATATTACTCATGGCAGCCTCCGTTCAACAACTCGGTCAATTCCTTCAGCTTTTCCATAACCAAAGCTAACGTCGCTCGCAAAAGCTCGTTTTCAGTTTCTAATTCTTCAATTGATTTTTTCATTTTCTTGTATCCTTTTTCTATAGGTTACCTAGAACAGCTAGGTCTGGGGGCTAGAAACGTGATACAAGACACGCGGACTTATTTATATATATCGTCGCACCCCCAGACAAAACTTTTGCACAAAACAAGGTCAAAAAATGAAATGCACAAAAAAACACATCTGACGGGTGTGTACCGCTTGTATAGAGTTTCTAGCTCTATTTGTAATAATAAACAAAACAACCTTAATGTCAATTACTTTTCCTTTGTCTGACTTGTTTCACATAAGATTTTCAATACAGAAATCGCAGGACAACTCGGATAATCCTGTTTATAGGCATCATAGGCAATACATTTATCCATTTTCATCACATTATTAAAAACAGCTTGCTGTTTATTAGTACAATCTTTAGAAGATGATTCTGACGATGTATTTTTCTCAAGACAGGTCACCAATGCACACCCTGCTATTGCTGTCGCTGTGTGATATCTCAAATTCAATTCCCGAATATCTCCCCCATTTTGCTTATACAAGCTAAGACATTTTTCTAAAGCGTCAAATTGAGTATTTCTCTTTACAATAGCCGGATACATATCCGGATAATCGTAATTTTCCATAATAAACAACACTCTTCCGCATTCAGCACCCAAAGTATTGACAAAATTTTCTGCCCACGCGCTTTCTGTCGTCACCAGTAAAGCCACTAAAATCAAACAAATTTTCTTCATTTTAATTATCCATTTCCAAAGTGCGATATTCGCCTGTTTCATAATCATAAACTTCAACTTCTGTCGAGCCACCGTATCTGTCAATGTTTTGAACTTCGACATTTCGATATTCTCCGGCATTATAATCATAAATTTCTATATCTTCACCTTCCCGAACCAAATTGCCTTTATCAATTTCAACATAAGTTCCGTTAGAATAATCATAGCCATCCCAAGCCATTACAGGAAAAGCCCAAAATACCAACAAAATAAAAATTTTCTTCATTATTCTTCCTCCGCTTTTTTCAGATAGTTATAAACATTGTCAATTTTCCGGTTAAGTTCTTTCCAAACATAATCCCGGATAATTTTCTCAACAAAACACCCCCGGTCATGGCAAAAGGAATAATCTGTTTCTACCGATTCCCACAAAGGTACCGTTTCCTGAAATTTGCAGATATACTCCACTTTTCCCAAATTTGACAAATCTCCGACAATCATTGCTGCAGATTTATAATATTCCAGCCATTTTTGGTTCAATGCATTATTTTGTGCCGCAGTCGCTTCCAATTTTCCGTGCGGCACCGTTTCCGATGATGCCGCGGAATCGGCTGCAGCCACCGCTCCGGCCGCTGCTGCGACAGGCAATGCATAATACCCGCCGCCATATCCGCCCCGGCTTCGCGGCGCCGACCGGTAATGCGGCGACACATAGGTTCCGTCTCTCCGGTAATATCCTTTCACCCACACCGCAAAACAGTCAAAAGACAAAAAAACGAAGAAAAAGAAGCAAACGATAGCCAATACTCTTTTCATCATATACTCACCGCTATTTTTGATAGTCAGCTTTGTTTATATACTAATTATTAATATTAGTCAAATGGAGTATGAAAGAAGCTTATTTATAAAAAAGAGCAGATAAATTCACTATTATTTTTTCTCATATTCTTTACATTTTAGATGAAATAAATAATAATTCTAAAGAAAAACGTAAAAATAAGGCGGTCATATGAATAATAAAACCCTTTTTTCTCAAGACAAAAAATTTTTAGAATTATGGAAGTTATATACAAAAGGGATAAAAGAGATTTTACATATGCGATATGTTCCACACCACTGGTATATTCTTAGTGATTATTGTTTATTTGATAAAAATAAACCATCACCTACTGCAACTTTTACTATATGCCCATTTACTTCCCCCTCGGATATTGGAGATTATTTATCCCGAAAACAATTTAAAGATATAAAACAACTGACAAAAGTACCAGATGAAGTTTTAAAAACAATAAGAGATGACAAATTTTTTTTTACAATTTCTTTTGTAATAGAGAAAAATTATTTAAATTTCAACGATAAGGATTTTTTAAAAATACAAGAAAATTTAAAAACATACATTAAAAACAACACTTCTGTTCCTGAAAACCAATCAACTGTCAAACATCTTAAAAAGTTAGTTGAATATATGAATCAAAAAAGTTTCAATAAAAAATTAGTAAAAAACTTTCACTTAATCGGTTTTATTGTTTCCCATCTTATAGAATTTTTAGTAATAAAAAATAATGCAAAAAGCGTGTATTGGGTATCCGACAGAGGCGCATTAAACAACTTGGCAGAAGGAGCTATTTTTCATTATGTCAATATACTGCAATGCTCTCTATTAAAAGGCAGAGCCAACCCGGTAAAAATAAGTTATGCATTAGAAGACGAAAATAATAATTTCCAATTTGATGGCTTAATTAAGTATCCTGACATTATTACCGGAACAATATCATCTCTAAATCTTAAGAACAAAGAACTGGATAAAAACAAACATCTAGAAATATTAGCGAATTCTCTGGTCGGTAATCCTAGATTTATACTTATTCACTTAGCAAATGATCATACCACAACCTTATATACACTAACACCCAAAATATCTAATAATGAAATTTACCGAGTAAATTCACCCCAACCTCCCCCGACACCTTCCAATTGATGCCGCTTTCTAAAAAAACAACCCAACAAAAGGCTGAGAAATCAATTATTTTTCCATCTCCAAAAGTTAAATTTTTGTTAACACGAAAGTTTAGATAAGTCATCAAAATACAGTTTCAAGTGGTTATTCAAATAAAATTTTATCAACCGGTCAAGACCGCGGCACAAATCGCGCCGATCGGCAAATAACAAATTATATTTACAATAATTGTTCCCATCGGCAGCCAGATCCTCATCCTCGATACAAACACGGTGAACGACCGGATAAAATTCGGCAGGTATTTCACGGATCGCCCGGTCATAACAGTTGCGGAAGTATTCCTTATTTTCACAAATACCGCCAGCATCACCGTCAACCCTTATGATCGACGGATCTATCGCCCGCGCAGAAATTAGCCCACCGCGATAAAAATCCGCGTATAACCTACGGCCGGCCGCACAGCGTTCTTCGCCGGTATATCCTTTGACGACTGACAAATACCCGCGACGGCAGTACCGTTCGATCGTCGAAAGTTTCCTGTAAACCCCGTTTTCTTTCACAAAATCCGCCCGACACTTTTCCGGCAACACATATTTTTCAACCCGCCCCGCCGGTTTAATTTTCTCCAAAACATTTTCCAAAACTTCTCCGAGAGGTTTGAAAGTATCTTCTTTCGTTTTTGTCATGCTGCCTCTTTAAAAAAAATTCTCCGCCGAAAAGCACTGTGCTACGGCTCTAAAAATATAAATAAAAATATACGGGTCATCTGTATTCTGTTCTTCTACGGTTACAAAACCAACAATAGCCTTAGGAACACCGTTGTTTGCTTTTTTAATCTGGGCATACCATTGCGATACAACACTTGATACTTCACAATCCCTACATTCCTCAGGCTCATCAAATGAACATCGCAAAACAGCCTCTAATTCAAGCTCGCAGACATGCTTATCCGTAAAATTTGGCTTTAACAAACAGTTTCGTAAATCCTTTTTGATTTCATAGGCATATTTTTCTTTAGTCCACATAATCTTTTCTCCAGTATTGCTGTTGGTACTTATCTTCTAAAACATAACTGTCCTGGTTATACTCCAGTTCACATTTACCCCCGGCAGGATCGCCCAAAGTAATATCTTTAACCTTATGGACAATTACTTGGGTCGTTTTACTGAGCTTTCCCGTCCCCTCGTTTTTTTCACGATGGATTGTCAAACCATAATCCGCCATATTATACCAATCTGCCGAACCGCTGATTGAATACATATCGGGAACTCCGTCTTCTTTTGATTGCTTTTTGGGATGAGCCACAAAAATGATAAGGATATTTAAACGCTTGGCCGCCAAACTTAATTTCTTCAAAATTTCGCCGATATACAGATCTTCACGATCTTGTATGTCCCTGTCTAACCGATTGTATGGATCAATAACCAACGAATTAATTCCGTAACGTTTCGCCGCATATTCCGCTTGGGCAATAATCTCGTCCACGTTCCAGCCTCTATCCAGTTCAAGCCGCAAATAATACAGACTTAATTCATCGATTCCTTTGCTGACATCCTCAAGGCTTGAAACTTTTTGCGAAAAGGATTTATGGTAAGTCATCGCATAAAGCCGGGAAAAATGGTTTTCCAAGGTGTTTTCAAAACTGACAATCAAATGCTTCCAACCTTGACTTTGGGTCAAATTAACCATTAGATTATCCGTAAAAAAGCTTTTGCCCCGGGTCGGTATGCCTGTAACAATCATCAGATATCCCGGTTTGATAGTGAAAATTTTATCCAAATCAAGCCACCCGGTTGAAAATCCCTTTTCAAACCCGTGTTGGAAATAATTTAAAATTTTATCTTTGTTAGAGGAAAAAGTGGTTATCCCCGCCAATGGAACAAACTCGGCAGTCGCAATACAGTCTTTCAGGATATTTGGCTCAACCCTTAAGAAATCATTGGCATCCTTGCCTCTAAGCTCATATTTGCTCCAGTCGGCAATTTTACATTTTTCCCTGCCCAGCCGCTGAATAAGATGCCGTTGTAGGACATGTCCCGCCTCATCACTGTCAACCGCAATGATGTATTCGTCAAATCGCTGCAAAAAATCCCAGCAGTTGTCAATACACTCAAGTTTTTTCTCCCCTGCCCCCTGCGGAACCGAAACAGCATACATCTCACATTCATAAAAGCTTAAAACATCAATTTCTCCCTCACAGATAATTAATTTTTTTTCGTTTTGGGGGACAATGTCCATGCCATAAAAAGTCTTTTCGGTATCTTTTTCCTGATAAAACGCCTTTTTGCCGTTTCCCAGATTTTCACGGGTCTTAATATTTACCAGTTCGCCATTCTTGAAGTAGTTGAAAATAATAAACTTATCCTTACTGGCAACCTGATAAACCTCCAAAGTCCTTTCCGAAATCCCGCGAGCTGCAAAATAGCGGATTAAACGGCTTTTATCGGTATCTTCCTGCTTGCGCGCCGGTTTGGCATAATGCTTGGAAATATGCGGCATATAGCGGTTCTCAAAAGGTATAAAACCTTCAAAATCACAACCGGCATTATGACATTTATACAAAACGCCGTCCGCCTCAAACGTAACGCTCAAGCTTCTGTCATGTTTATTCTTGCGGCTTGCCGAGCAATGCGGGCAAATGTATTTTCCGCTGCGAACAATAGCTCCCATCCCCAAACGTGACATCTCGTTGCGATAATCGTTCATGCCAATAACCCCCGTTCTTTGCTGTCGCGCCAAATCCAGTTTCGGAAAAATGCCACATAGTCGGAATACTTTCGACCGGAAGACTGGCAGTAGCTCACAGCCTCGTCTTTCAACCGGTTATAGTACTCCTCATTTTCGACCAGACTTTTTTTGAGATACTGAATGGCGGGGATGAATTTATCATCCTGCCACTTGCAAAAAGTTTTATCTTTTTGCCATACCCAGTTTTCAAACTTCTCGAGCGTGTTAATTTTTTCAGGGGCAGGCGCTCCGGGAGAAAGAGAGTTCTCAAGCGGCGGGATTTCTTTTGACCCCGTAAGGGGTTTTTCTTTTGTTATTTCATTTACATTATCATTTACATTATCATTTACATTAGGGGTTGTTTTGGGGTTATTTTTAGACGCGTTTTTATTTCCTTTGGGTGCGCCGCCCAAAGCCCCGTATTTCTTGCCTTTCGAGCCGTTTACAAACTTCTTAAAGTTGGAAATAATTTGGGGTTTTATGAGCAAAAATTGCGCAAAAACGTTCTTGTTTTGCACCAAACTTGATTCAATTTCGGCACAAACTTGGTCCAATTCCGTTTCGTTTTCGGCACAACATAGACCCAACTTCACAACGGAATCGTACAGTTTTAGTCTCGCTTTATCACCAAGAGTGGAAGCTGCTTGCGCAAAACTGGAATAAAAAACAAAGCTATCTCGTTTCATCTCACCTACTCCGCTGCTAATTGTTCGCACAAAGCTAAAGCCAGCATAGCCCCCGGGTCATTCTCCGGGTGTATCTGGTTGTTGTTATCCCAAAGCGGTCTTTTAATGATGTCCTGCAAAAGAGCTAGTTTTATCTTTCGGTCTTCCGGGCATTGCATCGGAAGTCTAATCAAAGCGTTTTCAAGCGCATTAAAAACATTACCGTAAATGGTTTCCTGATCAATGGTATAGTCGCCTTTGTACCAAGTTTTAGCCATTTCTGAATAATAGCGATAAAGGGATTGTAAAGTAGATTCAGTTGTATTGATGATTGTATTTGTCATTTTGTATGTCCTTTTTAGAATGTCCCACGCGAATTGAGCAAGGTGGGTGGCCTCACTAAAAGCTACATACAAAAGCTCTGGCTGATATTGGTTATTTTCAGCTCTCAGCCACCCTAAAGGATATACAAAAAAATCGCAAATCTGACGGGTGCGAAAGCCGTGTATGTAAGTTTTTAGGCCTTTAGCATACCCCGATTTTAATTCAAATGTCAACATTTTTTATCACTCCCCTGCCAATTGATTGTGTAACACGGCCAGAAATTCTTTTCTGTCGGCGACGACATAAGAAACGCCGGCAGCGATGTTTTCAATTTGCCATCTTCTTTCCCCGGGCTTAATATGATTTACCCACCGGGCAACAATCCCGCCGCAGGTGTTCTCAATTTTTGGCTGTTTAGTCAGATATTTTCGGTATTCCGTCGCTTTTAAGCCCAACTTATACATCTCTGCCTGACAATTTCGGCAGTAGTGATTTTTACTTGCAAAACAGCTTTCATCTTTTGCCATGCCACATGCGCTGCACTTTTTCATCATATTCCCCTTTCTATCTTTTCAGCCACAATTCGCACTAAAAGTTCTTGCGCTTTTTTTCGATTGCCACGCTCATGAGCGGCAATCTCCAATACGGCTTTTTCAAATTTCAGAAGCTGCTCGTCCGTCATCAGCGGATGCTGCTTTAAGGCTTCCCTTACCCGCTTGTCGGGTTTTGCCTTCCCAAACAATTTTTCTGCCTGATTCACAATTCCCCCCTTTCTTTTCTGACAAAGGCAACGGCATCCTCAACCGACCGCCAGACGCGGTAATCGTGCCCCATTGCTTCCATCTGTTTTTGAAATTTCTTTTGTTCCAAACTCTGCCGCCCGAGTTTGCCGTTTTTCATCTCCACCAGTAAAACCCGCCCTTTGGACAGCAGAACAATCAAGTCCGGCTGCCCTTTGGTATAGCCCATTTTGCTGTGCTGGCTGACAAACAGAAAACGCCGGTTGTCGCGCGCCGGCAGATAACGAAGCGCAGACATCACATCACCATCGATGGTAATAAAGCCGGCGCTCCGGAGAATCCGGACAATTTGCGACTGCAGCGTGTGTTCTGTCATATTTTTTCTTTCCTCTTTTAATGTTGACTTTGTTTGTTTTTTTCACTACGCTAGTAACCATTTAAAGGACAAATCAGATGATAAACATATCAATACCCGCTTCCTGGTTATTAAAACTGTTAAATAAATTTTTAGAAAAATTCGGCAAAAAAATTGTCGATATAGATTCCCCTGAGTTTCCCCGTTGTCCCACCTGTGGATACAAAACAACCGTAGAACTTCCATCCATTGAGTTAGATAGCATAGGGCGCCCGATGACAAAAAAATTCTGCATCAATCCCTCCTGTCCACGTTTCGATAAACACTCAGCGGAACAACTTTTTTGCCATCATTCTTCAACCAACAAAACAACACCTTTCTCCAATGCAGAAATGTAATCAACCACCCGCTTTAATCAGGTTTTGAATATAGCAACAAAACCAAAAAGCTTGGCATCAATCCTGATTATCCCGGGTAACTTCTGTTTCGGGGTCGGATGTTTCCGGCTCCGATTTTCCTTCAATCAAATCAACTGCCTGATTGAAATATTTGAACGCATCCTGCTTGAAGTGCGTCATCAAGCTTTCAAACAGAGATACACGTCCGTAAATGTCCAATTTTTCTTTATCTGTCATATCTTTCCCCCTTATTCTTTCTCCGGATTTTGATTGTAAGAATTCATAAAATCATCGACTTTTTTCATTGAAGAAACTGTACACCCCCGCCCATTTCTTAAACCGAACACAAAATTCGGATTTTTCAACGCCTGCCAACCGAGCGTTGTAGCAGACATCCCCGTTTGGGTTAAAAAAAACTCAATTCTTTTCAAAAACTCGTCCATTTTTACCTCCTTTAAAAGGAATATAGTAATTATACTATTATGTCAATAGTAAAGTTACTATTTTACAAAATAGTATTTTGCCTATATACTTATAAAAAGGAGAGGATAATGGACACACCAGAACATATCAGACAAAAAATTGATAAAATCATAAAAGAGAAAGGGCTAAATTATCGTGCTATTTCGGTAAAAATGGGTCGTGCAGATTCATACATGCAACAATATATCAAAAGAGGTTTTCCATCTGTTCTAAAAGAAAAAGAACGTGCAATTTTATCACGCATTTTAGGCGTTCCGGAACAGGAACTCACTAACATCCCTCTTTCAGAGCTTACCTCTGCAGTACCAGTCAAGCCAATATATAAAGTAGGTTATGTTCAAGCCGGAAAATTCAACGAAGCCTGCCAACTACCGGAAAGCGAGTGGGAAAGCGTTCCCTACCCCATCAATGAGAATTATAAAAACGCCCGAATATTCGCTCTGGGCGTTCGTGGCGACTCGATGAATTTGACATTCCCTCCGGAAAAAACAACCCTTATATGCTGCCCCCTGGAAGATTGGATAGAGATTAATCCGGAAACATCGCTTGAAGGAAAATATATCATTGCATATCGACGAGCACCAGACGGCACTTGTGAAGCGACAGTAAAAAAATATACAAAAATTGATGAAACGACAGTTATCCTGGTTGCAGAATCGTCAAACCCGGACATTAAACCAATCATTCTCCATCCAGACAGCAACGAATATGAAATCGCAGCTGTCGTTATCGGGGATTTGAGGATTTACTAAGGAAATAAAAAATGACTACAGAAGTAATTATAAAAAACAAAAGCGGGCTTGTTATGGCCGCTGACAGTGCCGTAACAATTTCAAACATATTTACACCCGGTAAAGTCTACAATTCGGCCAACAAATTATTTTCATTATCAAAATATGATCCTATCGGGATTTTGGTCTATAATTCTGTTAATATTAATCAAATACCGGTGGAAATAATAATAAAAGAATATCGAGAAACCTTAAAATCAAAACAATATCCAACCTTAGAAGAATATTTTTCTGACTTTGTTAATTTCATCGAAACATTTGTTAACCAACGCGGAAAAAATCTTACATTAGAAAATATTTTTGACTTTTTTCTTAATGAGTTAGGAGCGAGCATCGAATCAGCAAAAAATAATTTTATCTATTCTCCCATCCCCTTTGATATAGACAATTTTCTTCACTGGACCACACACTGGTATAAAAATTATTGTAAAGAAGCAGGTTTCCGAGCCCCTGAAGATCTTATTGAAAATGGGGAAATACTTTCTTTTATTTCTCAACCCCAAATAATGGAAAAATTTGAGCAGGAGAGACAAAAATCCCCCCATTTATCACAAATAACAAATATTGATAAAATTAAAGATTTATTTATTTACTATACTAAAACATTTTTAATTCAAAACTTTACCGGAATTGCTATTGGTGGATACGGAAGCGATGATATTTTTCCCAAAGTCTATAAAATTCATCTGCACGGAAATCTTAACGGCAAACTGATAAAAAGTAAGAAAGTCAAAATTGAAAATGAAGAACCGGATATTATCCCTCTTGCCCAAAGGCAGATGATTGATACTTTTATTAGAGGAGTTTCTGACGATATTCTCAAAACAGTAAATCAATTATTTGAACTCAACTTAGATGCTTTGATAGCACTTATAACGGATCAAATAAAAGACACCTGCGATAAAATAAAACTTGAAATCACCATAAAAGCAAAGCTAAAAGAAAACATTAAAAATATAAATGATTTCATCGATTCTCACGAAAAAAGAAAAACATTAATAAGTATTTCTAATCTTTCTCGTGATGAAATGGCAGAACTTGCCGAAACCCTCATCAATCTCCAAGCCCTGAAATATAAAGTTTCTCCGGATCTTGAAACTGTCGGCGGTCCGGTAGATGTTGCAATAATATCAAAACATGACGGCTTTGTTTGGAAAAAAAGAAAATTATATTTCCCTGCAGATTTAAATTTTCAATTCTTCGAAAAATACTTTAAAAAGTAAAAAAGATATTATATACTAAAAAAAAGGGAGCAATTTCATGTTAAGTATGAACATGTATCTAACTAATGAAAATACTGATCCCTATATCCGTCAAGAAGGATATAGGTTGATGCAAGATATTGCTAAAGCAATAAAAGAAAGCATTGACGAGCAAAAAGAAGAATGTAAGCTTACACCTAAAAAGAAAAAAAATATAATATCAAAAAAATCTAAATAAGCTTTTTCCAAAATGTCTTTCACCGCCTTCGGGCGGTATTTTTTTTCATTATTTTTATTTTATCAAGGCTGTTCGTAAACTTTCTCCAAAAGAAAAACATAAAAACATTTCATTTTTTCAACACGATAAAGTATTTTTACTACTTTTATAGTAATTTTACTATTTTTATATTGACATAATAGTAATTTTACTATAAATTATATTCATAAGATAACAAACGAGGTCAAAAAAAATGAACAACATCGACGACATTTACGAACAAGACTTTGCCGACTGGGATTATTCCTTCGGCGCCGACGCCGACACATTTTCCACGCCGGAAGACAACTATGCGCTGTATATCCTGCGGTCGTCAAAAGAAAGGCTCAAAAAACGCTTCGGCAAAAAAAATGTGGCCGCCATCTTGGCAAGAGCAAGAAAACAGCTCACCGGCGACGCCAACGGCAACGTTCGTATCTGTGGTGATTCGATTTGTTTTTAGGGAGAGAAAACAATGAGTGATTTTGACGTAATGGATGGGATTGTTAAGCATCTGTTTGACGTGTTGCCCGGAAAAAACTGGCAGGAATGTAAAAATAATTTTAGGGAGGACGCAGACGATGATGATGAATAGAAGCTTAACCGACGCTGAAATGGACAGGATGGAGCTGATATTCGGCGCCACCCTGCCCGCCACAAAAGAGCCGGAGGTAACGGAAACACAAAAAATTGCCGCAGCCTTCGTTCTGGGGCTGGCCACAGCGGGAATGTTTTTAATTTAAGAAATTGAGGGAACAATGAGTATTTATGAGAAATTAGGACAAATTCAAAAGACGTTGAAAGCCCCTAAAAATCAAAGAAACAAATTTGGGGGGTATAATTACAGATCATGCGAAGACATTCTTGAGGCAGTTAAGCCGTTGCTTGACGGGTGTGTTTTAACCGTATCCGATGAAGTCGTTTCTTTGGGAGATCGGTTTTATATCAAAGCAACCGCCCGCCTTGCTTTATCCGGAGATGAATTTGTCGAAAACACAGCCTGGGCGCGTGAACCGGAAACCAAAAAAGGGATGGACGAAGCTCAAATCACAGGAGCAACATCTTCGTATGCCCGCAAGTATGCGCTCAATGGCTTATTGGCTATAGATGACACAAAAGACGCGGACGCTTTGAATAAAGAAGAAAACAACAAAGCTTTTGAAAAAGCCGCTGCAGCGGAAAAAGCAGCCCAAACAAAGGCAACCAATGCCGCAATCAAAACCGGCGGCGAATATATCGCCCCCAAACAGCAGCAAACGCTTGAAGAACGTTATAAAAAAGCTTTGTCGTATTTAAAAACACAAACATCTTTCAAAAGCAAATCTGTTGCAGACAGTATAAATACGCTGCTTATGGATCTTAAAAAAGCAGGAACTGCCGGCTGGCATGACGACATCATGGCTGAATATAACAGGCTTTCTGCAATCGACGATTTTATTCCGGACGGCGGCGTCGTGAAAGATTATAGAGTTTAGCCATGCAGATTACCAAAGATTATGCCCGCAGGATATTTCAGGGATTGCCGGCAGCTCTTGCCAAAATCGAGCGGATAGAGGGTGACCAGGTTTATTTTGAACTGCAATCGCCGACGGCGTGGAAAACCGCCAAGCAAAACAACCTGTTTCATTCGCTTTTGCAATGTTTTTGGAGTTCCGGCTGTGCCAGCTTTGGCGACTATGACAGTTTGCGGCTTTACTACAAGCGGGTTGCCGGGCTGGTGAAGAAAAAAGACGGCATGCTGGTTGAAAGCAGTTGGTCAGAAGCAAAAAAAGAGCAGGCTCGGGTGGCAATTGACATGCTGATGCGCGATATGGACATGGCCGGCGTTATCGGCAGCGGACAGGGTAAAAAATACGAAGACATCTTAAAAGGCATCAAACAATTTTATCAGGAGTTTTACTAATGAACGAAGAAAGCAAAAACAAACCTTTTATCAAAAACCGTGACCGGAGTTTGTCGGTGGCCATCTTCAAAAGAGAAGAAGTCAACCTCAAAGGCGACGGACAGTTGCTTAGAGAGTGTGATAATGAACTAAAAATTTTAAGAACTGTCTCTCTTTCTATAGCAAGTGTTGAAGCTATAGAGGAATGTGACGAAATTTTAACCAAAATAAACGAGGTGCTGAAATGAGTTATAAATTAACGTTTAATAATTTAGGGCGTTCAAAATTCAGCGGATCTGTAATCGTCAAAAAGCTAGATTACGCGAATTTAAAAAAAGCCGTTGCACCTTATTTACGCAGCGAACCCGATTTTCAGATAGACGAACAAGAAGACGGGAAACTCAAAGGAATTGTTTTTGCTGGATGGTATAGTTGGTATTTTGATATTGAGGAACTGAGATGACTTGGAAAAATTGGAACAAAGATGAGGAAAAGAGGGTAATTCCTAAAATTCCAGGTAATAGGTTTTTAATGGAAAACTGGAACGCTGGGTTTTGTGCGTGCTTTGCAGACCTGCCAAAAGAACTCTTAAAAATGCACATAATCGGTTGGTGTCCAGCCTCAAACGTATTTTGTCGTCCCCGCCGAGATGAGGAGGAAATTGCCATTATGCTTAAAGATAACACTTGGTGCCATTTGCCTATAATAT
>OHLJ01000480.1_pt1 | contig 24627 bp, 18 predicted proteins | sample 1568991 | NCBI WGS metagenome assembly OHLJ01 (sample SAMEA3879601, study PRJEB24766) | human gut metagenome | biome: human-associated habitat; feature: feces | place: USA | collected 1985/1987
CATCCTCGCGGAGCGTTTTTATCGTATGGAAACGAAGTTTCCTATACGATGAAAACGCCGGTGCACAACCGTCTGTGCACCGGCCTCTTCTTAACTTATAGATGCGCGCTACAGCGCGGTACGCCAGGCTTTCCTATGGGTCTGCGTACCATGCTTTCGATCAGCGAATGTCGTATACGCTGCGCAGACGCAGGTTTTCGGTACTGCCGGAGATCACCTTCACACGCTTCTCATTTGCATTTAAGTCGAAGTAGTTGTCTTCCAGAACGAGGTCTTCGTTCTCGTTGAGGATTTCAACGCTCTTTGCATATGCTTTTGCGGATACAACGATCTCATCGCCCTCTACGCGGCAGGTAAGCTCGGGATCTTCGTAACGGAAATACTTCGGATAAGAGAAGTTTACCGTACCCTCGGATACAACCTTGCCGTCGCAGATCAGCTCGTAGCTTACATAATGGGAGAAGATATCCGCATCCGGGAACTCTACCTTATCCAGCCATGTGCTGGTCAGGGCGGGAACGGTCAGCTCCTGCTCGCCGCTTTCCAAAACAGCTGCACCGGGATCCCGCAGTGCCCAGCGAACAGTTACGTTCTGATCCTGCATGGTTTCGTTTGCAACGTTTAAGCGAATGGACTTCTCGAATACGAAATGCTCACGGTTCATGTTCGCCTCAGAGCTCATCATGCCCTGCTCTTCACAGGAAATCATCAGCGGTGCGAAGAACCGTTTTGCATAGTAATGCAGTGCCTTTAAGCGTCCGCAGTAGTCTACGGAAGACCAGGAAATTACCGGCCAGCAGTCATTTAACTGCCAGTACACAGCACCCATACAACGTCCTCTGTTGCGGCGGAAGTGTTCTACACCGTAACGGATACCGTCTGCCTGCAGCAGCTGGGATGCGTATACAAAGGTCGGGAAGCTGTTGGGATATTTGTAGGTCTGCTGCATATAACCCATGATCTTTCCGTTTGCACTGTACTGACGCTGATGCTTCTCCATGATATAAGAGAAGGGGTTCATATCCTCTTCGTTATCCGTAAACTGTTCAATCGTTTTCACAGACGGGAATGCCTGGAAACCAAACTCAGACAGATAACGGAAGAAGTATTTGCGGTACTCGGTGAACGGACGGTTTCCGTGCCATACCTTCCAGTAATGTACGTCGCCGCGGTTCGGATCGTTAGGCTCGTCCAGACAGCCGCCTGAAGACGGGCTTGCAGGCCAATAGAAGGTCTGCGGATCGTACTCATGAACGATTTCCGGGATGATGCGCTCGAACATCAGGAAGTAATCCTTGACTTCGGAGGGCTTGGTCAGCCAGGAGTTACGTTCGAATACGAACTGTTCCATTTCGTTGTTGCCGCACCACAGTCCCAGAGATGCGTGATGGCGCAGACGTTTTACATTCTCGATAAATTCCTGACGGATGTTTGCTTCAAATTCAGGTGTCAGCTCATAAACAGCGCACGCGAACATGAAGTCCTGCCAAACCATCAGACCCATCTCATCACAGATATCATAGAACCAGTCGGAGGGATAGTAACCGCCGCCCCATACCCGGATCGCATTGTAATTTGCAAATTTTGCTTTTTCCAGAAGCTTTCTGGTGGTCTCAGGATTCACTCTGCCAAGCAGATTATCCTCCGGAATATAGTCAGCGCCCATTGCGAAGACGTCCACACCGTTTACCTGATGTGCGAAGCACTCGCCCCACTCGTCCTTTTCGATGTGCATGGTCATGGTGCGCAGACCGATTCTGCGGGTCCACTCATCCAGCGCAACGCCGTCGCTAAACAGGGTAACCTTTACTTCGTACAGGTTCTGCTCGCCGTAGCCGTTCGGCCACCACAGCTTGGGATCGTCGATCTTGACCTCAACCGGAGAGTTCTCATACAGCGTCTTGCTTCCATCCGGAGCAGTGATCTCTACGGTGTAGGTATAAGCCTTGCCGCACTTTTTGCAGGTATGACCGCCGGTAATGTTCTTTAGCTTCGGTCCTCTCTCTGCATTGCCCACGACCTCCTGCTCCACGTCGAAGGTCAGAGTAACGGATTTTGTGATGGGACGAACGGTACCGGGCTCTGTCTCGCCGGTGCGCTCATGGGTCTGCTTAATGTATACACTGTCAATTCTTGCAGTGTTGATGCCAAGCAGGGAAACCGGACGGAAAATACCGGCATCCGGGAGATGTGCGCCCCAGTCCCAGCCGAACATATAGTGTGCCTTACGCAGATGTACGAAACCTTCGAAGGTATCGTCATTGCCCAGGGTGCGGCATTTTTTGAAGGCTTCACGAATCCATTTGTTGGGAGAATGCAGGATAACCTTCAATTCGTTGTCCTTTTCATGCAGGATTTCCTTCACATCATATTCCCATACACGATGCATGCTCAGAGGGCTGCCCAGATGGATTTCATTTAAATAAACGTCGCCGACAGTATCAATACCGTCAAAACGCAGCACTACGCGGTCGCTGTCTAAAAGACCGTCCTCACAATCAAAGTGAGAAACATATTCGTAGTCTTCCTCCATCAGCTCGCAGGCATCGTTTTCATTGTCTTTCCAGAACGGGTTTTCCATTTTTCCGTTGGAAAGCAGGTCGCCGTATACGCTTCCGGGTACGGCTGCAGGCAGGAATTCGTCGTTGCCGATCTGCCGCATTTCCCAGTTTTCATGTAAAAACTGCTGTTTCATTGCTGTTCCCTTTCCTTTCGTACATTCTGTTATTTGATCTGACGCAGGTAATCTCCATACCAGCATACCAGCTCCTGGATATAACGCAGTTCAGATTCTTCACTGATGCTGCGATATACTCTCTTGTAAAAATAGAACCATGTCTCCAGCTCCTTAGCAAGTGCCCAGCTGTCCGGCATACTCTCATAGGTGCAGCCCAGCACATCCGCAGTTGCGAATTTGCCGATCTGATTAAAGATGCGGATCGCATCCACTGCAACGATCTGGGACATTACCAGTGCGCGCTTGCTGCTGTCCATCTGCTCGATCTGTGCATACAGCTCTCTTGCGATTTCTTTCAGATTTGCGTCCTTCTGATCGATGTTGTCCATCTGACCGATGCGTTCCTTCATCAGGCCAACGCTGACTTCATCCTGTTCATGCAGACCGCGCTTCATTTCCCAGTAGCGTACTGCAACATTCCAGTCGTAGCCGCTGTTTTCCTGAATCTTTGCTACAACAGCCAGGTAGTTTTCACTGCTGTCCCGATATTCGATTCTGGAAATCTGACGGTTGATATCCTCGTAGGAAGGAATATTGCTGTTCCAGGAGAACGCTGCACCGTAGATCATGCCGACTCTTGTGAAATCGGGATGGTTGACATGCAGATAATCGCCCCAGTCCGTATTTAACAGCCCAATCGCACCGTACTTGTTTGCATAGGTACACATTCTCATGATGTTGTTGTATGCGTACCAGTTGAGTGCAGAAAATTCATTCCATCCACAGCAGCCGGGGCAGCAATACTGAACCGCGCCTGCTTCGTACATCCACTTTGTCTCTTCTTCCCGCTGGTTCCACATATAACCCCAGTTTAAGCAGATGATCTCTTTGGGAAGCTCTTTGATCATCTCCGGGAAGCCGACGATAATATCCCCCCAGAACATGGGACGACGGCCGTTATCCAGTAAGAACTGAGCCAGCTTCTTTACATAATTGATATAAACTCTGTCCTTGCCCAGCTTTTCCACTGCTTCTTTGTTACGTCCTCTGCCCAGGTCAAAGGTCTCATCTGCACAGAGGTTGAACTGTCTGGAGGTAAACAGCTCCATATATTCGGAAATCATACCCTCGATCAGCTGCAGGCTCTCCGGATCGGAGGTGTTGATTGTGTGGTGTGCCATTCTGCCGGTCTGGGAGAAGGGTTTTCCTTCGGAATCCTCCAGCTCGCATAAATGAGAGTATTCTCTGGAGCAAAGCAGCTTGTAAAGGTGTCCAAAGCTTGACAGGGACGGTACAAGCTCGATGCCGCGCTCTGCACAGTAACGATCAAACTCCATGATCTCTTCTGCAGTCAGCGGAGTGTCATCTCTCCACAGCTCTGTCATGCCGCGGAACAAATAGGAATGCTCTACGTACAGCTGTAACTGGTTTAACTTGTAATAAGCCATCCGGTCAGCCAGCTGCTTCAACCAGGAAAGCTTCGGGATACGTCCTCTGGTGCAGTCGAAGTAATAGCCGCGGTTTACAATAGCCGGAGCATCCTCGATATGTAAAGCGGACAGGCATGCGCCCTCCTGTTCGATGATCTGCAGCAGTGTCTGCATACCATGCCACAGACCTGCCTCATCACCGGTCAGTACAATTGCATCCTCGGTGATATCCAGCACATAGCTCTGGGCTTTCATGGTGTCGTCCTGCTTGAAAACGACGTCACCAGCTTTGGCAGCCCCTCTTGTCAGAAGGGGACGGTAGCCCAGTTCTTTTTCTGCGCCGTCACAAAACAGGGACGCCTGACGGGTCACCAGCTGGCTGCAGCTTTGATCTACCGTCACATATCTGTCATAGGCCCAGATAAAACGGCCTTCTTTTTTCTCCAGCTTCGCCGGAGCGGGAATTAAATACATAATGTAAATTCTCCTTTCCATATGGTTTGCGCGCTGTCAGACAGCTCAATCCGGAATACTCCAGGTTCCGCAACATACTTCATCTTCTGATTCCACAGGCAGAATGCCTCCTTGCCAAGCTGCAGGGAAACGGTTCTTTCCTGTCCTGCATCCAGCCATACCTTCTGGAAGGCTTTTAATTCTTTCACTCTCCGCACCGTGGATGCTGCAACGTCCGTCACGTAAATCTGCGGTACGATATAGCCGCCTCTTTCACTGGTATTTTTCACAGAAAAGCTGATGGTCAGGCCCTTATTTTCCAACGCAGCCACATTGCACCGTTCTGTGCTTAAGCTGCAGGTTCCCCATTCAAAGGTCCCATAGCCAAGTCCGTAGCCAAAGGGAAACAGCGGTCCTGCCTCCTCATCCATATAGGTCATCGCCCGGTAGGAATTTTTATAATTGTAATAAACAGGAACCTGTCCTGTCGATCGCGGCAGGGAAACCGGAAGTCTTCCGGAGGGAGCAACTCTTCCTGAGATCACCTCTGCAATTGCCTGTCCGCCTCTGGGTCCCGGATAGAACCCCAAAATCACACCATCCGCAATCTCACATACCTGGGTCAGCACCAGCGGGCGACCGCAGATCACAACTGCGATCACAGTTTTTCCGGTTTCTTTCAATGCCCTTAACAGCTCCAGCTGCGCATCCGGAAGCTCAAGGCCGCTGCAGTCCATTCCCTCTCCGCAGTCCATCAGCGTCCCCTTGTCGTCGGCCGCAACATTATCTAAAAGCGCCGCGCCGTTTGTGTCAAAACTTGCACCGCCGAACCGGCTCGAGGAACCGCCCAGCACGCAGATCACAATATCACTGTTTTTCACAGTATCCACTGCCTCTTTCAGCAGGTTTTCATCTCGTTTTCTCAGATAACATCCCTGTGAGAACCGGATATCGGATTCTTTGAAAATCAGCTTCATGCCGTCCAATACCGTGATACCGTCGTCCCTGCGCAGCGGAGGTGTGTAGTCACCCAGCTGGTTATACAGATCGTCTGCATTTGGTCCGACCACAGCGATCTTTTTACCGGATGCCTGTTTTTCCCAAAAGGGAAGCACCTGGTTTTTATTTTGCAGAATCACAAGCCCTTCCCGCGCCAGCTGTACACTCTCCGGATTCTGTGCATAATCCATATGGATCTCTCCCTCTTCTTCGAGGTAAGGATGCTCAAACAGTCCTCTCTCGAATTTGAGGGTCAGCACACGCAGCACTGCCTGATCGATCTGGGCTTCCTTTACAAGACCTCTGCGTACTGCTTCTTCCAGTTTGCCAAACGCCTCATCCCACAGACCGACGTCCACGCCTGACTGCAGGGCCAGCGCACCGGACACCACATTATCACCAGTCATGCTGTCAAGCTGATCGATGGCAACACCATCAGACATCACGATACCGTCAAAGCCCATCTCCTTGCGGATGACATCATTTAACAGCCAGCGATTTGCGTGACAGTAAACTCCGTCGATCTCATTATAGGCAGCCATGATGCCCTTGGCTCCTGCCTTGATTGCAGCCGCTGCCGGAGGAAAATGAATTTCCCGAAGTTCGCGTTCTCCAATTCTTGCCGCGCTCGCATTGACGCCGCCGGTTCCTTCGCCCTGTGCTGCAAAATGCTTTGCTACAACCTCAGGTCCGCTTTCCTGCATACCGATTACGGCAGCTTCTGCCATCCGCGCAGACAGATACGGATCTTCACTGTAGCATTCCTCACTGCGTCCCCATCTGGGATCCCGCAACACATCCAGCATCGACATTAAAGCAAAATCCACACCCATGTTCTGCAGCTGACGGCCGCTTACCCGGTACGCTGCCCGTACCATTGCAGGATCAAAGGTCGCTCCGGCCAGAAGGTTTACCGGAAGCAGATAGCCGTCCAGCGCCTGATGTCCATGTGGGCATTCCGAGCTCATCATTACAGGAATACCGAGTCTGGAATGCTCCAGAACATAGCGCTGTACCTGATTATATGCTTTTTTGGAAAGCACGCCGGTCAGACCGGTTTCGTAATCCTTATCCGCCCAGGGATCCGCACGGTATAAACCGTACAGAACTCCCAGACCGCTGTATTTTTCAACCTCCTGACGAAATTCCTCCGACAGTTCGATGGTATCCTCACCATTTACGCATTTTCGCTCATAAATCCGAAATCCGTAAAGACGCTGATTGAGCTGACCGACTTTTTCTGCCAGCGTCATCTCCTCCAGGAGAGCCTTCGCCCTCCTGGCAGGAGCTAAAGAAGCATCCTGATATGCTTTCATTTATTCACAATCTCCATATTTTTCTTTCAGCAGCTCGATTCCGTACTCTCTCGGAGTACCCTTCAACCGCTCCATATAGGACTTCAGCTGTCCTCTGCAATGCTCGGGGCCGCCCTCCCGCATCACGGTCCACATGGGATCTACATCGTAATGGGAGGTCTTCATCATCTTGTCATTCCAGTCGAGGATCATCTTCGCACCTTTTGCGCACAAGTCAGGGCGCTCCTCTGCCAGGTTGTGCTGCTCGTGAGGATCTTCCCTTACATTGAACAGCATTTCCTCCGGGAACAGATGATACCCGCCGTGTACGGTTCTGATGTATACATAATCGTCAAAACGGGCGCTTCTCTGGCACACATGGGCACACTGGGTCAGAATTGCATAAGGCTTGGAGCAGTCTGTGCCATCCTTTAATGCCTTTGCAAAGGAACTGCCGTCATAATGATAACGATCCGAAAACATCGGTGTACCCAGCAGTTCCTGCACGGTAGGTGTCAGGTCTGTATTGTCATAGAAGCCCTTAACCACTGCGCCCTTCTGCATGCCGGGCCAGCGAACGATCATAGGAATACGGCAAACCGGCTCATCCGCGGTGCCATGCTCTCCGTAAATACCGAACTCTCCAAGATCCTCGCCGTGATCCGCTGTGATAATGATCGCAAGATCATCGTCATACAGTCCGTTATCCTTTAACCAGCCAATGATCTGACCGATGTTATCGTCTGTGTATTTTACACCGTCATCATACAGATCCAGAAGGTGCTTTGCCTCTTCCAGAGTTGTCAGCTTACCGGGGTGCTTTGGCCACTGAGGAAACGTATCATCATTCCACATGTTGATCTCGTTTGCGCAGTGGGGTCCGATGTGCAGCAGGTGCTCTTCAAAGGTCTTCTCGTCGATCCAGTCATCCGGAAGCGGCGTATCCGCAAACTGGCTCGGATAATCTGCCGGTGTACGATAAGGTGTATGAGGATCCCAGTAATGCACATGCATCATCCAGTTATCCTTCTTGCCGTTTCTCTCCAGCCAATCCAGAACATGAGGAGTTACCATCTCTGCGGACTCACTGCCTCTCCTGCCTACATTGTAGCATTCATTGAAACCGGAATTAAACCACCATGCACTGTGACGTTCTGCAAAGGAAGAGAAGGAAACCGTATGCATTCCGGCTCTTCTAAACTGCATGAACAATCCGTTCTCAGACATGTCATCCGTAAAGCTTCTGGTGGTTCCCTGCAGACGCATATCCGCAGCTGTACCGCCATGCCCTACAATTCCGTTATGAATTCCATACTGTCCGCTGATCATGGATGCTCTGGACGGAAGGCACGGTGCATTCGGGCAGTAATAATCATCGAACCGCACTCCCTCCTTTGCAATTTCATCCATTACAGGTGTGGTATTTCTGCCATAGCCATAACAGCCCATATGATCCGCCCGCAACGTATCAATGTCAAACAGTAATACTCTCATTTGTGAGTTGCTCCTTTTCCCCATTTTTTATAACAACAGAAAATCATTTTCTGCAGTTTTCAATTTTTCCCCGCTCTCATTTCGGAAGGTGTGCTGTCATAATAATTATGAAAATGCTGATAGAAATAATTCATGTTGGAATATCCGACTTCCGCGGCTACCGAAGAAATCTTGTCGTCGGTATTTAGAATCCTCTCCCGCGCGACATACATCCGGTATGCCATCAGGTATTCCGAAAATTTCATATCTGTTTCCTTGATAAAAATCTGACCAAGATAGGTCGCATTCATCCGGAATCGGTCGGCTATACTTTTTAAAGAAATATGCTGCCCATATTCCATTGCCACGATCATAACGATCTTACGGATCAGCGGGGAAAATTCCTCATAGGGCCGCCGCAGGATCGGATCTTCGTTTTTACGCACCTCCAGCTGCACAGTTCCGTGCAGGTTTTCTACCACAACCTGTTCAATGCGCTTCTGAAGCTGATCCTTATCAAGGGGCTTTAACAGATAATCCACTGCGCCGCACCGCAGTGCTTCACAGGCATACTGAAAATCGTCATATCCGCTCATCATAATATAGTTGGATTTGACACCCATTCCATTTAAACAATTAATCAGTTCATAGCCAAATTCATTGCCGATCCGTACATCCACCAGGCAGACATCCGGTTTCCAGTCCACCACATGGGATACCACTTCAAAACAGCTTCTGGCGGTCCGGATTCGTTCAAAGCCAAGAGATTTCCAGTCAAGAAGCCTGCAAATGCCTTCGGCAATGGCAGGTTCATCATCCACGATCACCAATGTGTACATCTTCTTCCACCTTTCCCGGTATCAGGATAGAAATTTTAAATCCCCCTTCCGGGTTATTCCCGATTTCCATCTTAAAACCATTTCCATAAAAATAATTCAAACGCATATATACGTTTCTCAGTCCGATATCCGCTTCCGGATCGTCATTTCCTTCGCGCATCGTCTTCTGTACCTGCTCCAGCTGATCTGCAGGAACACCGGAGCCATTGTCCATGATTTCGATCACGGTGTCCGGGCCTTGTGCATGTCCGCTGATGATCAGCAGATTATACATGCTCTCCCGGTCAAAGCCATGAGTAAAGAAATTTTCCGCAAGGGGCTGCAGCCAAAAACTCACCGTCGGGATTTCTCTGAGTGCATCTTCCAGCTCGACCTGATAGAAGAAATTATCTCCAAACCGCAGCTCCATGATCTTTAGATACATTTCAAGCAGCTTAAACTCTTCTCCCAGCGTGATTGTATCCTTCGTATGGGTTCTGGCACGATACAGTGCCCCAAGCAATGCGATCGCATCCGCCGTATCCCGATCTCCTTCCAGCAACGCCCTGGAGCGCAACGTTTCCAGTGTGTTATATAAGAAGTGCGGGTTGATCTGATGCTGCAGTGCACGCATCTGAGTCTCCTGCTCCTTCAGCTTCCAGACATATTCCCGCTGGATATGCCCCTGCAGCTTTGTACCCACATCCTTTAGGGCAACTGCGATCATGCCATATTCATTTTTGCGCCGCTCGCTGCTTAAATCTTCCTCCTGAACATCCGCAAACTCACCGGATTCCATGTGCGAAAGCATATGAATGATCTTGGAAAGAAACTCATAATCCGCTTTCAGCTGCATATTTGTAAACAGAATGATCCCAAAGGCTATCAGAAACAGTGTTGTCCCTATCACGCCAACGACATAACGATTATCCGCCACCAGCTCTCCGATACTTTTTATGACAACATAGGAAAACGTTCCCTGATTGGATGTATGTTTTGTAAAAAAAGTCCTCCGGCTGCCGGTATTCTCCAGCCAGCCAAACTGTACCCCCCGCAGGGCCGCCTGGAACAGCTCTGCTTCCTGCTGTGGGCTCATCTTGCTGTGGGCAAGCATATCCCCATCTGCATCGAAAATCCCCCAGGAAGCATTGATCTCATCATTGACCTCATAAAAATCCGCCGTGCTGATCCAGAAATCCATCGTTCCCATTGAAATACTCATGGTATCCGGGTCACGAACCGAATAAGAGGACGCCATAATATCCCCAAATCCTGGAATTGTCTTCACATCCTCGATTGTGCGGCATTCAAAATCCACCCACAGATCATAGTTCGTCATTCGCAGGACTTTTATACCGGTATCCGACCGCAGCGTTACACCGCAGATCTTCGTCCTGCCATCTAAAAACAGCTTCTTGATATCTGCCGGCACATACCGGATTTCCGAATCACTGTTCAAACTGTTTTCCCGGCGCTTCGCGATGTAATCCTGATTGTTCGCAGCGCCAAACAATGCCTTTAAATCTTCCATCAGCGCCGCATCGGTGTACAAGCCTTCCACATAGGACCGTGTCCAGGTCTGAACATTTTCCAGCTGGCGCTCCTTTTGCTGGAAGCGGTACTGAGACTGGATCTGCACATCATTGACCCAGTTGCGGATAAAGAAAAACAGAACGCCCGAAAACGCGCTCAGGCAAAGCACAATGACTACGATGATCGTCCCCAGAAATTTTTTCCGATAGATCCGATATTCTAAAAATGTACTGTGGCCTTTGCTCATTTACTGTCTTCTCCTGTGTCATACATCTTCTGCGAAGCCGCAGCTTTCCGATCCCTATTTCTAGTTCGATTATATCCTGTCTATATAGACTTTGCAAGCGTGACAGCTCTGCGGACGCTGTGTTCTTCGTGCTTTCCCATGCACAGATTTGCATGGGGACAGGTTATCTGTACATGGGAAAACACAAAGGAGCTGTTATGGAAAAAGCCGCCCGAACCAAAGTTCGGACGGCCTGTCTTTAGTTCCTTATCCAATCAATATGACAGGGAAATGTTACTTCACCTTTTACAGTTTCTTCTGCGTCCGGCATCCTTCCCCTGCAGATTAGTTTGCAAAGAACTCATCAACCTGCTTCTGTGCCTCTTCGATAACGGTATCCAGACCTGCAGCCTTCAGCTCTTCGATACAAGCGGGAACTGCAGTTGCCGGATCAGATGCACCGGTCAGCAGGTCATTCTTGTACTTATCCCAAACAGTGTTGCAGTTTGCGATCTCGTTCTGAATATTGGTTACATCCAGAGCAAAGCCCAGGCAGGTAGAAGATGTAGCAGATTCGTTCTGCTCTTTTACCTGATTCCATGCATCCGGATCGCCATCCGCCTGAGTAGACAGGATGAAGAAGGTACCCTGTGTATAAGAAGGCCAGTTCCAGTCATCACGCAGCTTCTGTACTGTGCCGTCTTCTGCGTACTCCATGTAGTTGCCTTCTGTACCATATGCACACATATCACGGAATTTGGGATCTGTGTTCATCAGCTGCAGAACCTTCAGCGCTTCTGTCTTGTACTTGGAGTTTGCGGAGATCGCGTTCATAGAGCCCTGAATGGTCTCGGTTGTGTACAGAGGCCCGAATACCTGAGTCAGGTCATACTTCTCAATACCCTGGTTGAATGCCCATGTGGTTGCTGCTGCAGGCCAGCCCTGTGCAGAACCGAAGATGGAGCCTTTACCGCCGTCTGTTACAACGTTGGCATCGGGATTGATGATGCCGTCCTGATACCATTTGTGCAGCCAGTTTAAGCCGTCCATGATATCATCCTGCTCCAGTGTGCATACAACCTTGCGGCTTGCATCGTCATATTTCACGCCGATGGGCTGCAGACCGGAAGCAAGACCGTCATAGTTGTTGAAGAAACCGTTGAAGGTAGAACCCTGAGCCAGCTGCATCGGATATACGGATTTGCCCTCGCCCTCTTTGATGGTCTGCAGAGCATCATTTAAGCTTGCATAATCTTTGATGCCATCTACATCAATGCCGTACTTCTGTACATAAGTATCATCCAGCATCCAGAACTGTGTCAGGGAAGAATCCTTGTAGGTCGGTACTGCATATACATTACCGTGAATCTTAGCACCTTCCCAAAGGTCTGCAGGGATGAAGTTGTACAGATCCGGTGTCTCAGACTGAACAAGGTCTGTGATGTTCTCCAGAGCGTTCAGGTTTACAAATTTGGTGTAGTTTGTGTTGTTTACGAACATCAGGTCGAAGTATTCGCCGGTGTTGATGATGTTGTTCATCTTGGTGTCGTAATCTGCCCAGCCTGCGATCTTAACATCGATTCTTACGCCGATCTTTTCTTCTGCGTAATCGCTGATCTGAGATACAGCCTGATCGAAATCGTCTGCAGGTGTTCCGCCTACAGTCCACCATACCAGGGTAGGCACTTCACCATTGCTTGCTGCAGAATTAGAAGCAGCTTCTGTTCCGGCTGCAGCGCCGTCAGTTGTGGACGCAGAGCTGCCACAGCCTGCCAGCATTCCAGCTGTCATAGCGGCAACAACGCCCAGGGCAAGAATCTTGTTCATGCTCTTGTTTTTCATAATGTCTCCTCCTTAAAATCGGGCTCCCTGTATGCAGAGAGCCCGTTTCTATACCACAGCCGGTTCTTCCGGCAGGATATCAAATTAAAACACACAGATAATATAGGGAATATCAGCCCTTAACCGCACCAACCGTCAGACCGGAAATGAAGTACTGCTGGAAGAACGGATATGCGCAGGCGATAGGCAATACGATAATAACTACGATAGACATACGAGCCGCTTCCTTCGGCATCTTTGCAAGCATTTCTGCTGCAGATGCACCCAGTGTTGCTGCATTCTGTACCAGCATCTGGATATTGGTCAGGATCTGGTTTAACAGAGCCTGCAGGGAAAGGAGCTTGGTGTTATCAATGTACAGCATGGACTGATACCAGTCGTTCCAGTATGCGAAGCAAAGGAACAGACCGATGGTTGCCAGTACCGGCAGCGAAATCGGAAGAACGATTCTGCTGAAAATCGTCAGCTGAGATGCGCCGTCCATCTTCGCGGATTCGATCAGGGATTCCGGAACTGTTGTCTTAAAGAAGGTACGACAGATGATAACGTTAAAGGATGAAACTGCCAGAGGCAGGATCAGTGCCCATATCGTGTTCTTTAAGCCCAGCAGCTGGCTGACTACGAAGTAGGTGGAAACCAGACCGCCATTAAATACCATGGGGATAAATACCACCATTGTAAGGAAGCCGTTTAACTTGTAGTTCGGACGGGAAAGTACATAGCCCATCAGAGTTGTCAGCATAACGCCCAGAACCGTGCCAACGATCGTTACAAACAGAGAGACACCCAGTGCTCTCAGCAGCATCGTGCTCTGAGAAGCCAGGAATGTGTAACCCTCAAGAGAGAAGATCTTGGGGATGAAGCGATATCCGTATTCTGTGATGGAATCCTCAGCAGAAAAAGAAATTGCAACAACCAGCAGGATCGGTATTACGCACAGCAGCGACATAATAATGAAAATGATATTCAGTACAGCGTTAGCGCCTTTGGATACCCGGTTGAACCGGTCGAACCCGGTAGGCTCGTCTTTGTTTACTCTTTTAATTTTTTTCGTTGTTTCCATTGTTCTTCTCCCTTAAATCATTGCGCTCTCACGGTCAATCTTACGAACGATCGCATTCGCCGTCAGAATCGTAATACATCCGGCAACAGACTGTACAAAGGCCGCAGCGGACGCCATACCGGTGGTCGAAGTTTTCAACTGTTTGTAAACATATACATCCAGAGTATATACATAATTGTACAGCGTATTGGAATCTCTGGGCACCTGATAGAACAGACCGAAGTCGGAGTAGAAAATACGTCCTACTGCCATGATAAACATCATGATGATAACGGTCTTCATCAGAGGCAGAGTGATGTAGCGGATCTGCTGCCAGATCGTAGCGCCGTCGATACCGGCTGCTTCATAATAGGTCTTGTCAATACCGGTGATGGTTGCCAGATAAACGACCATTCCGTAGCCAAGACCCTTCCACAGGTTCATAAATACCAGGAACGGAGGCCACATAGCAGGCTTCATATACCACTGCTGGCGATCCATCCCCCAGGACTCCAGCATACCGTTGATCAGACCCTTGTCATAAGACAAAAATGCCCAAACCAGTGCGCTTACAACGACCCAAGACAGGAAGTAGGGCATGAACATCGCAGTCTGATACGCTTTTGCAAGCTTCTTGCTGTGGAGCTGTCCAACTGCGATTGCTGCAGCAACCGGTGCCACAATGCCAAGGATAATGAAGATGACATTATATCCCAACGTATTACGCAGGATCAGCCAGATATCCTTTGAGGAAAACAGGAATTTAAAGTTGTTAAATCCCACCCATTCACTTTTAATAAAGCTTGTTAAAAATCCACCGTATACCTTGTAGTTCTTAAATGCGATGATGATACCGAACATCGGCAAAAAGCAGAACAACAAATACCAGATAGTAGTCGGCAGTGCCAATAACGACAGCTCTGTGTCGTCTTTACCCCAGATGCGTTTCTTGCCTCTGCGGCCAGTCTTTTCGTTACTCATTTTCCGTTTTCCTCCTTCTTCGCAGATTCCTCACGTAAATTCCTTTACTTGGAAACTATATTGCCATTATAACTTAGTTATTTTGACTCTACAACCTAAAATTTATTATATATTGGTATAAAAAATCCAGTTCAGGTGTACAATTTCTTTTTATTTTTTTGTGCACTTTTTACACAGTTCTATCCGAGGCCACCCAACCCTGCATGCATTGGAGTGTAAAAGCTGTATAAGGTTATATATCGCTCACCTAACGTTTTGAATACATTCTGTGAGGAACGCTGTTTCCCCATGGAAAAGACCCCCCGGGAAACCCGGAGGGTCTTTTTATGATGACAGAATCATTATTCAGCAAAGAAAGCATCCAGCTGTTTCTGAGCTTCATCGATAACAGTCTGCAGACCAGCTGCATTCAGTTCATCAATGATTGTAGGAACAGTTGTCTCAGGATCAATCGCACCTGTTAACAGGTCGTTATTGTATTTCTCCCAAGCAGTGTTTACATTTGCGATTTCGTTCTGAACCGGTTCGGGATCGAATACGAAGCCCAGGCATGTAGAAGAGGTTGCAGCTTCATTCTGCTCCTGTACCTGCTTCCAAGCATCCGGATCGCCATCAGACTGTGTAGCCAGGATGAAGAAGGTACCCTGTGTATAAGTAGGCCATACCCAGTCATCACGAAGCTTTGTAACAGTGCCGTCTTCTTCATACTGCATGAAGTTGCCTTCGGTACCGAATGCACACATATTACGGAACTTCGCATCGGTGTTCATCAGCTGCAGAACCTTCAGTGCTTCTGCCTTGTAATTGGAGTTAGCAGAAATTGCATTCATGGAACCCTGGATTGTCTCGGTAGTATACAGAGGTCCGAATACCTTTGTTACATCATACTTCTCAATACCCTGACCAAATGCCCAGGACTCTGCTGCTGCAGGCCAGCCCTGACCTGTGCTGAAGATAGCGCCCTTGCCGGCATCTGTTACAACGTTAGCATCGGGATTGATGATGCCATCTACATACCATTTGTGCAGGTAGTTCAGGTTTTCTTTTACATCATCCTGCTCCAGCAGGTTTACAACCTTACGGCTCTCATCGTCATACTTAACGCCCATGACAGTAACGCCTGCTGCCAGTCCGTCATAGCCGTTGAAGAAGCCGTTAAAGGTAGCTCCCTGAGACAGATGGATCGGATATACAGACTTGCCTTCACCCTCTTTGATGGTGTGGATGATGGGATCCAGAGTTGCAAAGTCCTTAATGCTGTCCATATCAATGTTGTACTTCTGTACAATAGAGTCATCCAGCATCCAGAACTGAGTCAGAGAAGAATCCTTGTAGGTAGGAACTGCGTATACCTTCTCTTTGATGGTAGCGCCTCTCCACAGGTCTTCGGGAATGAAATCATACAGCTCAGGTGTCTCAGACTGTACCAGGTCTGTGATATCAGCAAGTGCGTTCAGGTTAACGAACTTGCTGTAGTTTGTATTATTTACAAACATCAGATCGAAATACTCACCGGTGTTAACGATGTTGTTCATCTTGGTTCCCCAGTCAGCCCAGCTTGCGATCTTAACATCGAGTCTTACGCCGATCTTCTCTTCTGTATAGTCGCTGATCTCTGCGATGGTCTTATCGAAATCATCGGGAGGTGTTCCGCCGATGCTCCACCAGATCAGAGTAGGCACTTCACCATTGTCTGCCTTCGCAGTATCGGTGGAAGTTTTGTCATCCGCAGCTTCTGTAACGGTTGTGTCAGCAGCACCATTGTCTGTTGTTGTGGATGCTGTGTTTCCGCAGCCTGCCAGCATACCAGCTGTCATAGCAGAAACGAGGCCCAGCGCAAGAAGCTTGTTTACGTTCTTCTTTTTCATACATTCCTCCTTTTGTGCACTTTTGCACATTTGATTCCCTCTCAGGAATATTTTTGAACAATTTGAATCGTTTTGGGCCGATTCAATCGTTCCGTCCGTCATTCGGTATACATTCTTATGTTCCGAACTGATATATTTATTATATATTAGCAAATCTGTCCGCACAACCTAAAATATGTTATATACCAGTATAAAAATATTATCTTCAATATACAAAAGCGGTGCCCATTTTTGTGTATTTTGTATACTTCCCTGTTTTTTGTTCTGCTGCTTCACTGTGGTTACGCATAAAAAAGGGTGTTTTTTGAAATACGTCATCTCATATTTTTAGGATAGACACCACACTTTTATAAAGCTTATACTGTGCATAAAGGCAACGGTCTTGTCCGCCCTTCGGCAGAATCCTGACATGCTCTGCCTCAATATTGCCATCCGGAGGAGGTTATCTTATATTATGGCAAAGGATAATATTTTGCTGATCACAACGGATCAGCAGCGTTTCGACACTCTGAACGCATGGGGGAATCAGAGTATCTTTACACCGCATCTGAACTATATGGCGGCAATGGGCATCAGCTACAAAAACTGCTATGCCAGCTGCCCAATCTGCGTTCCGTCCCGTACAACCATCATGACCGGACGTCAGGGTTACGAAAGCGGTGTTATTTCCAATGAAACACATGAGACCTTTATGCGTGCCTGTACCGAGGAACGCTCTACCCTTCCCGCCGTTTTGACAGACGCTGGCTATCAGACCTGCGCAAAGGGTAAAATGCACTTCGAGCCCGCCCGCGCCCACTATGGCTTCGAGCATATGAAGCTGCCCCTTGACTACATGCGCGAATATGATAAGAAGCAGGTTCTTGCACATCCCAAGGCTCACGGTGTCGGCGAGTGTGAGGTAGAGCCTGTGATCTCCACGGTAGAGGTCAAGGACAGCATTACCAGCTGGATCGCGGAGGAAGCGATTGATTTCCTGGAAACCCGTGACACGACGCGTCCGTTCTTTTTATGGACAAGCTTTACCAAGCCCCATCCGCCCTTTGATCCCTGCCGTGACTTCTGGGAGCTGTATGACAACATCCCGATGCCGGACGCGGTTACAGGCGACTGGTCCAGAACCGTTGAAGAGACCCCTCAGGGCTTCCTTGCAGGCGCTTATGAAAACACGAACCTGCATCTGCTCGGCAAAGCGCAGCGCGCTGCTTCCAAACGCGCCTACTATGCCTGCATCACACAGGTCGACTATGCATTGGGACGTATCTTTGGCTGTCTGAGAGAAAATGACCTGTTCAAAAACACCTGGGTCATCTTCACCGCAGACCACGGCGAGATGCTGGGAGACCACCATATGTCCCAGAAGAATCTGTTCTTTGAGGGCAGCGCCCATGTACCGCTTCTGATCATGCCTCCCCAGGGACGCAGCCTTCCTCACAACATCAGCGTAGAGGCCCCGACTGACCTTGTAGATATCTATCCTACGATCCTTGCAATGGCAGGACTTTCTTCCCCTGTTTCTGTCAGCGGCAAAAACCTGCTTGAGCCAGTTCCCATGGATCGTATGTTCTTTGGAAACTCTTTAAACAAGAATTTCTGTGTCATGGAGGAAAAGGTAAAGCTGGTTTACTCTGCAGTCGGCGATCATGTTCTGCTCTTCGACTTAAACACCGATCCGATGGAGCAGCATAATCTCGCAGAGGACCCTGCCTGGCAGGAGCGCAAGGCAAAGCTCTGGAAGCTTCTGCTGGAGCACACCGCACAGTACACGCCTGAGGCGCTGGGCGAAAACGGTCAGTTTCTTACCTACGAAGCGCCCCATTTCCCCGGCGATATGCCCGGACGGTGGTTTGGCTTCCATTATCATGATTATTCCGTGGATACGTTCCACTAAGGACTGCGGACGTAACCCGGGAGGATATTGAAAATCCTTGCAGCTGATTTTGCAGTTGCCCAATGAGATCAAAGCAGAAAATGCCGCAAAATCACTTCCTGTAACTAGTTGATTTTGCGGCATTTTTTATTTCTACATGATTTTATCTGTCAACAAATTCAAAATACTGCTGCCCGGTAAAATGTCTTCATTAAAAACAAGTTTGCTCAAAGAAATCAGCAACTGTTTTTGTTTTTTTATTTCCATATTTTTAAATGTCTTTTGCATCATCAGAAATGCTTTCAGCTTTTGCCGGTCGAGATCATTCAGTGTCCTTGCATTCGACGACGTAAGAATATCATAAATATTGTCCACCAATTCTTCCCTCTCTTCCACCGACATTGCGCTCAGCCATGCATTGATTACCCTTTCCATTGTCTGCCCAGAAACGGTGCGAGCCTTATCATAAATAAAATGCGTTCCCAGAACAAGCCATGAAAAAGGATGGTGCTGCAATACCGAATGATTAGAGCTTAAAATCGTAACGTATTTATCGTGATTCATCAAAACGCCAACAATGGAAGATTCCGGCACAAAAGATAAAATTTTATGTCTGATATTCAAATAACTCGGATTATGGAAAAATTCATCATTAAACCCCGGCGCATCATTACTGTATACGTTAATGATACGTTTCTGATAATTTTCTTCTATATGGGCTGCTGCCCATATCGCTAAATTTCCCCCTTTCGAATGTCCTCCCAGCCGCAGAGGCAGCTCACTCTGTTTCGCAATATCAAAAACATATCTGGTTGCCTCCAGCTGAGAGGGGATTCCATGTGTAAAACACATGTTAAAATCTTCTTTCCATCCAACCAATGTATTATCTGTTCCCCGAAACGCCACAAAATATGTATGATCCGGAAGAATAAATGTAACTGCAGCAAATTGAATTTCTGTTTCCTCATCCGTAATATTTCTAAAACGGGTTATTTTCATTTCAGAAAAACGCGCTGTATAAGAAACCCGGTTTCCAAGTTTCATTACCAACTGCATAATTTCTTTTGTCGGTCCATTGTATTTTATTTCATCCGGCAAATGGTTAATTTCCTGTATGACAGTTTGAAACACTGTTTGCTCCAAACTATCTGCACACGAAAAATCCAAATATGCCAATATGGATAAAATAAGTCCATCTACTTCATTAAACCCGCTTTGTTCAAAGCTTAAATCGCCTCTCCACTCCAGATAATCAAAAACATCATTCTGTTTTACTTCCATTTACACCTCTCAACATTTCAGATAACCATTGCTCTACCATTGCATCCAGCCCGTTCAGTCTCGGTTTAACAAAAAAACTGCCGTCACTACCCCTGCCAGAACTGCAATTGCGATTGCGATGCCTCCAATAACCTTTGATTTACTCATGTGAAATCCCTCCATTTATAATTTTATTATGACGAACAACCCGTTTTACCAGCTTGTTCATATTGCTAACGATAACATCTCCTGTAATTCTGATTTTATTGGATTTCAGCTCAGAATTCCTTTGTTCAATTCTGGAATAAACAAACTCCAGATCTTCTGTACCATTCGAGAATATATCAGATAAAATGTACCTTGTCCGATTATATCCCTCTTCTATCATATACATGATGGAAGCATGACTGATCTGAATGGAATTTGAAATAATTTTATCATCTGGGAATGTCAGTTTGATGATTTTGTGATCCAGTTCATAATTTTCAAAAATATAGTTGCAATCATCAAAATAAACAACAATTACATAATCAAGTTCATTCTTTAAAACCGGATAAATCGGAATATTATCCACAACCGCTCCATCATATAGCCGCTTTCCATCAATCGGCACCCCTTTGTTATAAAAAGGCATCGCAATACTCGCTTTTAAGTATGCTTCTATTTTTTCATCAGAAATATTTGCCAAATTATAATACTTCAATTCCCTTTGAGATAAATCCAGCAACGGTACATAAAATGGTACCTTGCTTTTTCCTGACACAATATCTGAAATTGCATCCTGTAAAAAGCTTCCTTTTAGTACAGATAAGATAAAGCTCCGCTCTCCATTAAGATTCACATTGCTCCAGATATTGTGTGCCTTATCCAGATTGTCCGTTAAATAGCTATAGGTATTCAGCGCTCCTATCGATGCTGCACTCACATATGTAAAATCTGAAGGCAAAAAGAATTCTCTCAACGCCCGTAATGCTCCGATCTGATACGCGCCTTTCCCCATACCTCCCGACAGGACAAGTCCTATGTGTTTCATTTCCACTTCCTCTGAAAGTTAAATAGGAATATCTTTTCCCTGCGTTACCGTTCCATTTCCCGTTCTCTTTCTCTCTGTCCTTTCTCCGGATCGGCATCTGTAGCATCCGTATCATTTTTTTCTGCTTTTTTCAGTTTTTTCTTATCCGGATTGTCCTGATCGGATACCTGATATTTTTCAACAAACTTATTGCGTGCCTCCCTTTCTGAAGGATTGCATTTTTCCTTTTCTTTTTCCGATGGTGTTTCCGACACCTGTAAAATCTGATTTCTGGGTTTTACTTCCGCTTCCCCAGTTTCCCTTTTATTCCAAAATCCCACGCTTTAGTCTCCTTTCTTTGTTTTATCAACCTTCTATATATGCATAAGTCATCAATAGGCTCTGATAAATTTCATTTTGAGCAACAATCTGAGAATTATAGGCACAAATCTCTGTATTGTCCTTCAGCTGTTCCAATTTCCCGATAGCATTCGTTGTTACATTGCTCAGCCGCTCCACCGTTTTTTTTGTTTCCATAATTACTTCATACAAGCGCCATTGATTCTGTTTAATCTCCTCCAACTCCGAAATAATCTCATCCAGTTGGTTAATGATAATTCCCTGCCTTAATTCGGATTCATATAAATTATATGCACCATTGGCACCCGTCAATTTTTCACAACGCCCAGACTCCAGATATTCACAAATTGAAGAAATTGCGTACAAATTCCTGTATTTTTCATAGATAATGTTCTTATCATAAAAATCAGATAATATATCTTCTGTATCCTCCAAACTATCTTCGCTTTCTTCAATTTGAGCATTCAAGCTTTCGAGCCTTCTCGTTACTTCTTTTTCCTGTATTTCATTCTTTTGAATAATTCCTGCATTTACACTATCTACTTTTTGTTTTATAATTATATTTTCTTTCCGCTTTATTTTGGGGGTTATAATTATCCCCGATATTATATATTCCCATATAAAATTAATAATCAAACCGCCTACCGGACCAACAATACCTCCTATAATCCCTCCTACGAATGCATTCACCAACCAGGGAGCAGCAATCACACCAAGAAGATCGTATTTAACACTGCAAATAATTGTAAGTATAAATATCACTGGAACGATCAGAACAAATATACATTCTCCTGTACCTTCCACATCATACTTAGACGACGCCTCCTGTCGAATGTTATCCAATCGCTGATCTCTACCTGACTTCGTATTGATGTCTATCAAGCTTTCCGGACTCCAGGAAGTTAATTTTTCTTGCTGCGCATATAACATCTCCAAAAAGGAATCTTGCATGTACACGCTTTTTTCCAATTCATAAATGCCTTTTACATATTTCAGCAAATCTCCTTTGTTCATGCCCCTTTGTCTTGTCTTTTCCATCACTTATCCCTCGTTTTTTCCTTTACCGGAATGTAAATTTTTTCAGCCATCGGTCCCCGTATGTTACTGGACGGGGTAATTACCTGTTTTTCTCCGTCCCTGGCTTTATAACCGGCATCCTTTGCAAACTCCGGCTGTTTTGCCACGCGGCTTTCATATACTAACAACGGCTTCGTCGCTTTCACCTGGTCAATTTTTCCAGCATCATTTGTTTTCGGCAGCTGGTATTTTTCCTGCAGTTCCTTTGGACTTCCTTTCGGCTTCTCCGCTGAAAGGAAACGTCCAGATGCGCCCATTCTGATTTTGAATCGGAAATTCTGTACAATTCCTTTCCAGCAGGCAATAACTTTGCTCTGTGTCCCCCTTTTCCTCCCACGGCTGAGTCCACAGCATATTGAGGCAGACGTCCTTTCGATACATCCCGTTCCAGATTCGCCTTTGTATCCATTTCATACTTTTTGCTTTTTTCATGATTGAGACTTAATTTCTTTCTATCCTCATCCGTCGCATTTACAGGTTCAGGCTGCAATCCACTCTTTGTTTCCGGAGCTTCTACTTTCTCAATTTTTTTCATTTGGACACCTGCCGTATTTATCGTACAAATTCCTTACGAATAACGTATCGCCATTTCAATCAGCATTCGTAATATCAGGGTTGTCAGGCTTCCGATCAGGCATACCACGTAGCGGTTTTTGTGTTCCGGTTCTTTATCCTTTACCATCCCCCAAATGCTGAATCCTGTAGAAATCGGAAGTAAAAACCACACCAAAAATCCAAACAGCCAAAACAGAAGTGCCAACGTCCCTATGCTATTCTGTTTTACTTTCGTAATTACTTCGAGATTGCAAACTGCGCGTCGCTTTGACTCTTCCTCATAGCATCTTACATTTCCTTTTCCTTCATATCTCGTCGATGCTATAACCTGACACCGCCTTCCGGACTTAGACGGATTGATAGTAGCAATGGAGCGGTTATCCAGTTCCCACACAAGTTTTCCCACATGAGCATTTTCTGGTACAATCTCACAATCCAGAATTACCATTCTCCCAGGTTTCAGTCTTACTGCCGACTGGGACAGACGCAGCTCCTGTACTTCCGGTTTTACTTCAACATCTAAAGTTACACTCGCTTTCCTACCAGATACCCTGATCGTCGCTCTGCCGGATTCCAATGCCACAATGCTTCCGTTTTTCCCCACCTGAATGACGCGTGGATCTGAAACCTCCCACTGCAGTTCGTTTACATCCTCTGCATCATTCGGAATCATAATCACGTCTATCTGATTGCGATCATTTTTTCTTAAATATTCAAAATGTGAGAGCAGCCGGATTTCCTCTACATATCGATGTTCAATAATCGAAAGCTCTTTGACTGCCACATTCTGGCCTTCTTTATTTCTGATTTTCAGAGAATACTTTCCAGCCTGCTTTCCAAGGAGTTTTCCATTCTGCACACAAAAAGCTTCTTCATTATCACTTACCGCTTCAAAAGCATCTTCCGGAAAGCTTTTAAATGCTATCTGGCATTCTTCTCCCAGATCGATTGCTGCCGGAAGTTCACTCAAATAGTACGCTGGTTTATCGTCTTGAATTGCCTCTATTTCTATTTGCTCGGCTTCGCTCAGTTTTGCATATTTCAATGCAGCCAAGCTTTCCGAAATCGTTGGAATAATGTCATGAAAAACCTCATAATACTTCCAGAAAGTCTGAATTTTATCTTTTTGAACCAAGTAAAGCGGTTTGTTTCCCAATTTGGAAATTCCTGTTTCATCTTCTGCAACGACACGGATTCCATTAAATTCCGCCGGAATCTCAGATATGCTGTTAAAAATACCAATCTCCGCCATCGGATCTGTCACAGCCAGAACAGACGCCGGATGCCCGAAGTGCTGTCCTACAGTTTCTCCATAAAAAACACGAACCTTTTCCGGTTCCGCAGCTGCAACGGAATACTTTTTACAAAGCTCCTGCAAACGTTCGAGGCAATCCTGTATCGCAAACGTCCGATTCATCTCATGATATGTTATCTTTTTACAATATTCCGATTTTTCTACGCAGCTGTTCAGCAGTTCATATTGAAACTCCACACCATAAAAATCGATTTCGTAATTGTCAAAAATTTCTTTGTCAAATATCGGTAAAATATCTTCAACGATTTCATGAAACGGGCGTATCAAAAGGGAAAATAGTTCGCTGTAAGGACTAAGCGGTTCTTCATTGATGCTCACCTCTGCTTTTTGAGAGAAAGCAGTATATCTCATGATTATGTGGTTCATAAAAACTCCTTAATTATTTAATATTTTTATAAATCTGTTGATATAACATGCTGTAATCGACCGCATGATTTTCAAATTTTTTCGCATGCAAAATATATTGACGAACAATTTCAAGATTTTGATTATCCACGAAAATATACTGCGGCATAGCATCCTCTATACAGCGATACCACGC
>OHLJ01000491.1_pt1 | contig 24377 bp, 14 predicted proteins | sample 1568991 | NCBI WGS metagenome assembly OHLJ01 (sample SAMEA3879601, study PRJEB24766) | human gut metagenome | biome: human-associated habitat; feature: feces | place: USA | collected 1985/1987
TATACAAAATTTGTTACACACCATTTCCAGAAAAGCGGGAAGTACATTAATAAAAGGCATTTATAACTAATTGGACACCACTTAAAAAAGGGGGTGTCCTTACCTTTTTATTAAATACATATCTTTTCACCAATTATCATTATCTATTGACATGCCTCTTTTAATAGCACTTATCATAGAGTTAATATAATATTTGCTATAATTATGAAATTGCCTTGTAGCATTAAAGATTTTTTCTTTATTAAGCATTTCATTACCCATATTTGCCATTTCTTTATATAATCTATTCTTTTCTTTTCCTTTAGCTGCATTTTTTCGCTTTGTCAATTCCTCATACTCTTTTTTGATGGAATAATAAGCTAGACTATCTCTTCTATATATGGAATCCATTTTATTGTAAGAATAATGTTCTAACTGATAATCTTCTTTCGTATATTCCTCCATACGATTAAAAATAATTGCAGTTACGTAATCTGTACGCGTTGTTTCTGTAAGCAATTTATTTTGTTTCAATTTTATGTCACTGATAATATATCTATATTTATTATCCTTACAGTTTATTGTAAGCCTAAATAACATACTAGTGTTATTATTAAAACTCTTATCAAATGTGTGACTATATTCACTACTAGAAACTTGTAAATTAGACTTTCCGTATGCTATAATATTATATCCAATATCATCATCTAATTCTTTATTAAAATCGGTATATAATGTTGCTAGAAGCTGTCTTGCGTTAACAAACAACTGTTTGGCTGACAGATCAGACTGAATAACCTCGGTAATATCATGCGTATTTTGAGCATAACCAAAAGAAGATATAAGTATAAAAAGTGTAGGTAATAATATTTTTTTCATAATATATATTTTTCAAAACCAAGAACAAATATATAAAACTATAAAAATATTCCATTGAATCAAAGTTATTTTTACGTAATCTTAACTATTTAAGCGGATCACGTCCTCTGTTTTTTTACTTTTTCTTGTTCTTCTTTCAGCATTGCTCTTAGACCATCCATAAACTCATCAGGGATATCTATTGGTAATATATTTCCGTCTTTATCTTTCACAATATATTTGTTTTTCTTTTTATGTTCTTTAGATTTTTCTTCTTTATTGCTCATTCAAATATCCTCCTATGCTACATTTAATTTGTATTGCAAAAGTAATCTAAATCTGTCAGAATCACTAAGTTTTCTGGTATTAAATCTAAAGACAAACTCATCTACATAACGTTGCATATATTTCTTGCTTATATGGTAATATGTGGCATATATCCTCTTGAAAACAGACCAAGCGTTTTCTATCGTATTGGTAGTAATCATCACCGTTTCTTTATTATCATTGTAATAAGTAATACCATAATATTTATGCCCGTGATCTACAGATATTTGGTTGTACATTTCGGATACTTCGCCATAATCCCATCCATCAGTATATATTGTACTTCCTTCTTCAACATACTTTCTTATAATTGGAAGCAGCTTGGATGAACCTGTTCCGCTTACTACTTTGGCAACCAAATCCCCGTTTCTGCCTATTAGTCCAAAAACAGGAACTTTGTCTTTAAAACTTCTCCCCTGACATCTCTCTACTTTTTTATCCTTATGTCGGTTTGCATTTTTTCCACCTGCAAATGACTCATCAATCTCAACTTCTCCTTCAAGGCTATAATCATTCTCTTTTGCCATAGCTTTCCGAACTTTATGTAGCATGTGCCATGCAGTTTTTTGGGAAACACCAATATCTCTAGATATTTGGCAGGATGAAACACCTCTCTTATTACATGTGATCAACCATATAACATAGAACCATTTCATAAAAGAAAGGTTGCTGTTCGCAAAATATGTACCAGTTCTTACAGTAAAATATCTGTTTGTATTCTTACATTTATACTTATGATTTTTACATTTATAAACCTTGGATGTAGGATCAAACGGAGAAACAACCTTGCCACCCCATCTTACATGCTCAAGCGTTTGAATACATATTTCCTCAGACGAAAATTTCTGAGTAAACTCTAGAAAATTCATTGACTTTTTCATACAGCCTCCTTTTCTTTGATTCTTCTGCAATATAATAATAAAAAGTTAAATATGCAAATAAATACAAAGAAAAGATAGACCGTAACGCCATAATATTTAATTTTAAAAATATATTTATCTAAAAATGAAAGATTATGAAATACAGTAATAATGTAGAAATATATGAATTAAAGTCAGATTTAAAAGGTAAGGCTTATTACTATAAAGATAGTCAAACTCTTACAATACATTTTGAAGAAAGACATGAAATTTACGAAGATATTGTCACCTTTTCAAATGTATCACCTGTTCAATTTGAATCATTTAAACTTACAGAAGCCCCTAATAAGTTTATGTGTGACGTTTTTTTAGATTATGTGGCGCATCGTATCTAGAAAAAATAGGTTTAACATGAAATGCGTTTCTTACAATCCAGTTATAATCTACATTTCTGGGATCTCTTTCAATGCTCCAAAGTTTGCTGGCGTAATTCATATCGCTTTTTAATAATCTTATTTGTCGTTTCTGTCTATATATAACAATATAAGGACAGAATACAATCATCATTATTTCTGAAATTTTTTTCATATAAATTATTATTTTAATGTTTTTGTTATTTCTCATATAGTGTCAAATTGGTTATAAATGCCTTAACTATTTATATCAGGAATATAAATCGGAAAATGAAGTCATTGCCATGAATACAGTATCTGTTCCGGCAGGACAACGTACCAATATTACTTTACCAGATGGAACTAATGTATGGCTGAATGCCCGTACCACTTTACAATATCCGGTCACTTTCAGCCAAAAGCAACGAACAGTTTTTTTAAAAGGAGAAGCTTATTTTGATGTAACCAAGAAGAAAAAAACTCCTTTTATTGTACGGACAGACAAATATGACATTGAAGTTTTGGGTACACAGTTTGATGTAGATGCTTATCCTGACCAAACGGCGTTTGAAACAACTTTAATGAAAGGTAGTGTAAAAGTTACCTCACAGCACTTTCCCGAACAGACAATAACCTTGAAGCCTCATCATAAAGCATATGTAAAAGACGGGCAGTTGGCAGTTACCAAAGTAAACGATTTCACTCCTTACCGCTGGAAAGAAGGTTTGATCTGTTTTAAAGATGAACCTTTCCAGACCATCATGGAAGATTTTGAAAAATATTATGGTATCCGGATCATCATCAATAACAAAAAGGTATTGAAATATTCCTATAATGGCAAGTTCCGTCAAGCAGACGGTATTGATTATGCATTAAGAGTGCTGCAAAGGGATATCCATTTTAAATATGAAAGAGCCAACGATGAAGAAATTATTTACATCAATTGACCAGACAATACTAACCTAAAAACAACAAGCCTATGAAGAAAAGCTCAAGTTAACCTTAAAAAGAAAAATGCCGATAAGTGTTGCCGCACTTACCGGCATAGACTCAAAACAATTTTTCAAGTAAAAAAATCTATTTAAATCAACGCAAAGGTATGAAAAATAACACTTTGTCGGGGAGATATTGCTTCAAAAATCCCCGATTTAAACAAATCTTTAGAATTATGAGAATTTCCACTTTCCTATTGATGGTCTGTGTGTTCTGTTCGTATGCTGGGAATGCCCATTCTCAAAATGCAAAAGTCAGCATACGTATGAATAATGTTAAACTGGATAAGATCCTGAATGAAATTGAAAACCAAACTGATTATCTTTTTATCTACAATAACCAAGTAGATATTAACAAAATTACTTCCGTAAAGGTCAAAAATGAAGCCGTAGCACAAGTACTGGACAGAATTCTGTCAGGGACCGGTATCAACTATGAACTGGAAGGTACACACATTATTTTAACTACAGAAGCTATTAAAGACTTGCATGCTCAACAACAAGCTAAAACAGTAACGGGAACGGTAACAGATGTCAGCGGAGAACCCATTATCGGAGCCAACATCCGTATAAAGGGAACCACAACAGGTACAATCACAGATATAGATGGCAACTTCAGTATTGAAGCCGAACCACAATCTGTTATCGAAGTTTCCTACATTGGTTACCTCACACAAGAAACGGTTATCAACAACCAAAAAAGTATCCGTTTTCTATTAAAAGAAGATACAAAAACTCTTGATGAAGTGGTAGTCATTGGATACGGTGTACAGAAAAAAGCAGACTTGACAGGATCTGTTGCAAACATTAACACAGAAAAACTAAATACACAAAGTAACGCCAACATCGGCCAGGCGCTGCAAGGCAAAATTGCAGGGGTAGACATCGTATCTCAAGGTGGTGCCCCAGGTTCGGGAACCCGTATCATGGTCCGCGGTATTGGTACGCTAAACAACGCCTCCCCTCTTTACATTGTCGATGGCATGTATATGAACAGTATTGATCATATCAACCCCAATGATATTGCCAGCATTGACGTATTGAAAGATGCCTCATCCGCAGCTATCTACGGTTCCCGTGCAGCCAACGGTGTTATCATTGTCACTACCAAAGAAGGAAGTAACACAGAAGGAAAACCTATCATTGATTTATCTGTCAACTTAGGTATATCAACTGCCAGCAAATTTCTTGATATGCTAGATGCCAAAGGATGGGCAGAAGTTACCACTATAGCCCGTCAAGCTATCGGCAAACCGGCATTAGACATGGCTACCGATCTGGCTAACAAACCAGACAATGACTGGCAAGACATCATGTTTCGCCCCGCACTGATGCAAAACTACAATTTGTCTGTAAAAGGTGGTGGAAAATATTCCACTTATTACACCGGCTTAGGTTATTTCAACCAAGACGGTATTGTAAAAGGTACCAATTACCAACGGTATAATATCCAATCCAAGAATGATTATAAAAGAGGGATATTCTCTGCTGGAACAAATCTCATTATTTCATTCAGTCATGACAAGCCCCTTCACCAGGAACTTCGAGGCGGCATGATTGGCACCATTCTGCAAAGTGTTCCTACTTTGGAAAAATATGATGATACTCGTGAAGGTGGATATGGTGGCACATATGGTGATGTGGTAAACATTCCTCACCCATTGGCCATTATTGATGACAACATCATGGACCGTTATAACGAAAATGTAAAAATATTCGCTAACTTGTATGCACAAATTGAACTTTTTAAAGGACTAAAATACAAACTGAATTTAACTCCAGACTTTTCTTTCGAAAGATATAAGAATTATCTCAATAAATATGATTTTGGATTAGCGACCAACAGCATCACCCAATTAACAGAAAGACAAAGAAGGAGACGTAATATACTTGTTGAAAATTTATTAACTTTCGACCGTACGTTCGGAGAGCATAAAATTTCAGCATTGGCAGGTTATACCTATCAAGACAGCAGATTCCGCCACATACAAGCCTATGGTGAAGGATTACCCCAGGGATTAGAAGAAATAGATGCAGCCACAACCAATCGCAGCAACGAAGGCAATTCATGGAGAAGTGTCCTTACCTCTATTCTCGGACGCGTATTCTATTCCTACCAAAATAAATACTTATTCACCGCCACTATCCGCCGGGACGGTTCCTCCAAATTCGGTAAGAACAATCGATATGGTTACTTCCCCTCTTTTTCATTAGGATGGAATGTGGCCGAAGAAAAGTTCATGGAAAACGTGCATTGGCTTGATCAGCTAAAGCTTCGTGGCGGATATGGCGTTTTAGGAAATCAAGAAATCGATAACTATCAATATTCCTCCACCATCACTACCGGCATCAATTATCCCGATGGCAACGGTGGTCTGCTTCAAGGAGCATTTCCTAAAAATTTTGCCAATCCGGATATAAAATGGGAAGAAACCGCTATGACTAATGTCGGCATTGATTTTATGGCTTTTAATAACCGACTAAGCTTAACAGCAGACTATTATGTGAAAAATACAAAAGATATCTTGCTGACCGTTCCTATTCCTATCTCTTCCGGTGGTGCCAATGACCCTATACGCAATGCGGGCAAGATACGTAACAATGGCTTTGAATTCAATTTAGGATGGATGGACCAACCCAATCCGGATATTTCGTATGGCATCAACTTAATTGGGTCTTTCAATAAAAACAAAGTAATAGCCATGGGAAGTGAAAGCGGATCTATCAAAGGCGGTTCTACCAACCAAAACATCACTACCAGTGAAACCAAAGCCGGATATCCTATTGGAGGTTATTGGCTTATCTCTACAGCCGGATATTTCAATAGTCAGGAAGAAGTAGACGCATATGCCAAAGACGGTAAAAAAATACAACCAGCCGCCGAACCGGGTGATATAAAATTTGTAGATGCCAACAACGATGGCGTTATCAATGACGACGACCGTGTATTTCAAGGCAGTCCTTTTCCCGATTTTACTTTCGCGCTGAATGGTAATATGAGATACAAAAATTTCGACTTATCAATCGGACTGCAAGGAGTGTTAGGAAATAAAATTTATAATGCAACCCGTCAGACATTAGAAGATGTAACCAAAGGTTCCAATTTTCTGGCAAGTTGCCTGGATTATTGGACTCCTGAAAACAAAAATGCCTCCCATCCACGTCTGACATGGGATGATCCTAACCGTAATACCCGTGCAGAATCCGACCGTTATCTTGAAAATGGTTCTTATTTGCGTCTCCGCAGTGTTCAATTAGGTTATACATTTCCTCAGACATGGTTTAAAGGTGCCATACAGCATGCCCGTGTGTATATTAACGCTGAAAACTTATTTACTATCACCAGTTACAGCGGATATTCACCGGATGTCAATGCAGACAATGCCAATTATCGGGGATTTGATAATTTTATTTACCCGACTAACCGTACTTTCATGTTAGGACTAAATGTAACATTCTAAAAATAAACATCTTATGAAAACATATATTAAAACGACATTGACCATATTGATTTCAGGCATGCTATTCAGTTCCTGCGAAGATCAATTAAACCAGGCCAATCTCAACCAAGCAACAGAAGATACTTTTTGGAAAGATGAAACCGATTTCAATCTGGCCTTGACCTCTTGCTATACTCCACTGAAGAATGCCCTAAACGGCGGTTATTATGGAACTCGCGGTGTAATGCTGAGAATAGCCCGAGCCGATGAAGTCGACTTCCGCAACGATATTTCGGATGTATATACAGTAAACCGTTTTACTAATAGTAATACAAACTCACTGACACAAGGCATGTTCTATCAATTTTACAATGCCTTGTACCGTACCAATTCCATTATGCAAAAACTGGAAGAAAAGAAAGAACAATTTTCTACCGATTTTCAAAATTCGGTAAAAGGAGAATGTCTTTTCATACGTGGCTTCTATTTATTCCAGTTAGCCAAAGAGTTTAAAGACGCCCCTCTCCGCCTGACAGCCTCCCAATCTCCCTCGACTTTCCCTTTAGCAAAATCATCACAAGCTGATATATGGGCACAAGCCAAAGAAGATTTAAAAACCGCTGCTTCCCTATTGCCCATAACGAATAAAATAGGAAAGCCTACACAAGGAGCCGCTTATGCCGCTTTGGGTAAAATATATGTCTATGAAGAAAATTGGCAAGAAGCGATAAACGTCCTCGAGCCTCTGACGCAGAATCCTTACACCTACAAACTAGTAGAGGACTTTAATTGGAATTTTGATGACACTCATGAAAACAATGCCGAAAGTATTTTCGAGTTATTGATAGAAGATGTGGGTGGAACAGATCTTTGGGGAGATGGAGAAAATATCAATTCCACCCAATCCAATACCCGCCCTAAAGAATATGCCGCTGCTGAAGTCGGAGGATGGTATGAAGCAAATCCTACCCAGCAAATTATGGATATCTTCTGGAAGGAAAAAGACAAAGACGGCAATTTTGATTATCGTGCCCGCTGTTCTGTGGCATGGGACTATGAGGGATGCACTTACTACCAAAGACCTTTCAGGGAAGTTTTTGCACAAGACAAGTGGAAAACATACTGGATTTTGAAATACCAGAACTGGAAGACTCAAAAAGATGAACCGGCACCTCCCAAGTCATTCATCAATGAAAGAGCCATCCGCTATGCCGATGTATTATTGATGCTGGCAGAAGCCTATATGAACAAAGGGGCTTTAGACACATCTATCGGATATATTAATCAAATCCGCCGACGCGCCAACCTGAATGACTATAGCGGCCCAATAACCAAAGAAGGGGTTTTTGAAGATCTGGTACACCAACGCGCCATTGAATTCTTTGTGGAAGGCGAACGTTTCTACGATTTACGCAGATGGGGATTGTTAGAGCAGACATTAAAAACTTGTGATGATACCCGCTATAAAAACTATCAGACTGGCAAATCCGGTAATATCAATAAGTTCAACTACTTCCCGATACCAGCCAAAGAACTTGACACCAATCCACTTTGTACGCCTAGTGAAGGATGGTAAATCAACAGGTATTAGCTTATATATAACATCAGTAAATTAGTTCTGGGGCTGATTGTTCTTCAAGCAACATTCAGCCCCTCTTTCTCTTCACACTAACCATGAAACGTATCCTTTTATTTGTTTGCATACAATTTTTCTTATTGGCATCTTTTGCCGGAGAAACCATAAATTTCTGTAAAAGCTGGAAATTCCATCTAGGAGATGCAGGCAAAGGAGCCTCTTCTTCCTCATATAACGATTCTCAATGGCGCATATTGAATATTCCTCATGACTGGAGCATAGAAGGCACTTATAAACAATTTGAAAACGGAACCGACTGGCAAAGCGGCTTCCTGCCTGCCGGAATAAGCTGGTATCGAAAAACTTTTACCATTCCTTCCAAATGGAAAAATAAAAAAGTACAAATCCTATTTGAGGGCGTATATCTGAACAGCGAAGTATGGATAAACGGTCATTGGCTGGGCAAACGTCCTAATGGGTATATCAGCTTTGTATATGATTTAACTCCATATTTGCAAGAAGGCAAGAACCAAATCGCTGTAAAAGTAGATCACAGCAAAGCATTAACCGGACGTTGGTATACAGGATCAGGAATATATCGTCCTGTATACCTGCTGGTCAGTAACCCCACCCACATTCCTTATTCCGGAATCCATTTCAGATCCAAGCTACAAAATAAGCAATCTGCCACCTACACCCTATCTATAGAAATTGAAACACAGGAGAAAAAGCCAATCAAAGTAAAAACATATCTACAAGCTCCCAACGGTAGCATAGCCGATACTTCTGAAAAAATATTTGTCTCATCTGCAGATTCTCTTTGCTTCCTGTCAGGGAGCATCAGGAAACCATTATTATGGTCGCCTGATTCTCCTAACGTCTATACACTTATATGCCAACTGACAAGAGATAACAAGATACTAGATGAATGTAGATTACCTGTAGGCTTCCGTCAATTAGAATTCAACCCGGTCAGCGGATTCCTGCTCAATGGCAAATCACTAAAGATAAAAGGAGTATGCGATCATCATACAGTCGGTGCTGTAGGATCCGCCGTACCCGACGACCTACTTCATTATCGTCTCAAATTATTGAAAGATATGGGATGTAATGCGATACGCACCAGTCATAATCCCTTCTCTCCTGCTTTCTATAATTTATGCGATACGATGGGAATCATGGTACTAAACGAAGGATTGGACGGATGGAATCAACCTAAAGCCGCCGATGACTATGGAAATTACTTTGATGAATGGTGGCAAAAAGATATGACTGATTTCATAAAACGAGACCGTAACCATCCCTCTATCATTATGTGGAGTATCGGCAACGAAGTAACGGGAGCTACCCCCGAAATCCAACACAACCTGGTCAGCCTATTTCACCAACTGGACCCTGACCGCCCTGTCACTCAAGGAGGAACTGATCCTACTAGAGGTATGAAGACCGATTATCAAAAAAAATTCAACTATCTAGACATTATCGGCTTCAATGGAAATGGAGAAGAAATAGGAGAACTAGAACACTTCCACAAAAACTACCCAACACTTTGTGCCATTGCTACAGAGGTACCGCACACTTATCAAACCCGTGGCGTATACCGAAGCCAGACACAATGGAGAAGACGGGATTTCCCCGCTCCTTGGGAAAAAGGAAACATAAACTGGGAACAATTTAAACATCGGGTCTTTCCTATACCTGACCTGACGGAAAAAGAATGCTTTCCCGAAGAATCCGATTATCCCTATTATCAATCGTCCTACGACAATGCTTCTGTACGTATCAGCGCCCGTAAATCATGGCAACGCACCTGTTCTTTCCCTTGGTTAATGGGAGAATTCCGATGGGGCAGTTTTGACTATTTAGGTGAAGCCGAATGGCCTCAACGATGTGGCAATTTCGGTATTATCGACATAGCTGCCATTCCGAAAGACGCCTATTTCCTCTACCAAAGTTTATGGACCGACAAACCAATGGTACACCTTCTTCCGCATTGGACGCATCCGGGAAAAGAAGGAAAAACAATTCCCGTAGTCATTTATACCAACTGTGATGCAGTAGAGTTATTTATAAATAATGTATCTTTGGGCAGTAAACCTTATACAGGGGAGCAACTGATATGGTTAGTTCCTTATTCGCCCGGAAAAATAGAAGCCCGAGGCATAAAAAAAGGAAAAATCGTGGCAACAGACTGTTATCAAAGTGCAGAAGCACCTCATTCTGTCGCCCTTGCCAGTAACAAGTATTCTGTAAAAGCCGGTTCGGATGAAGTCATACGCATAGAGATCGACATAACAGATAAAAACGGAATTCCTTGTCCTTATGCCTCCAATGAACTCAGTTTCCACGTAAGTGGACCACTCCGGCTATTAGGGGTAGACAACGGAAACCCTACAGATATGTTTCCATACCAACAGCCCCACTGCCGTTGCTTTCGGGGAAAATGTGTAGTATTATTACAATCTGACGAAGAAAAAGGAAAAGGAACCCTGACTGTACAAGGAACAAAATTAGTAGAAAAAAAATTAATCATCGAAGTGATATGAAAAAAATTCTTTTATTACTCTGTTTATGCTTATTCATAGAAGAGGTTGCTTCTCGAGAATTAGACAAGACATTCCAGTTGCTTCCACAACCACAATCCATAGAACTGACTTCTGGAAAAGGAATCAATTATTGGGAGTTATCCTATATTCTGTCATCAGACACAACTTCCATCCCCATATTGGGAGATATGCTCAACAAACTTCCCCGTTGCCCACGAAAAGGGAAACCCATCCGGCTCCAACTCACCAGCCAGCATGTTCCTGCTTCTCCGGAAGGATACATGATGGAAATTAATGACAAAGGAGCCTGTATATCAGCCAGAACCATGACAGGTATCTTCTACGGTTGCCAAACTTTAGAACAATTAATGGAAGACAGCCGGGATTTCAACATACTTATTCCAGCCATGCTAATCATCGATTATCCGGCCATTTCCTATCGGGCCGTGCACTTTGATGTAAAACATCATTTAGACCGCATGGAGTATTATTATCAGGAAATAGACAAACTGGCCCGATACAAAATAAACGCAGTTATTTGGGAGCTGGAAGATAAACTGCGTTATACCCGACGCCCCGAAATAGGTGCCCCCAATGCCATCAGCAAGCAGGAAATGCAAGCCTTATGCCGCTATGCCAAAGAACGGAATATTGAAATAACCCCCTTGGTCCAAGGTTTGGGACATGCCGGTTTTATTTTAAAACATCATTGGGAACTACGTGAAAACCCCGACAGCGACTGGGAGTTTTGCCCATCTGACCCTCGTACCTATGATTTGCAATTCGACCTTTACCGGGATGCTATCGAAGCCATGCCTTACAGCAAATACTTACATATAGGAGGAGATGAAATTACCGCCATAGGCATAGACCAACGCTGTAAAGCCACCGGAAAAACTCCATTTGAACTACAAATGATCTGGTTGAAAAAAGTATGCGATTTCGCAACAGCTCACAACCGCATTCCTATTTTCTGGGATGATATGCCATTAAAATATGGCGGTGTATGGGATTTGGTCAACAGTAATGAAACCCAGGATGAAATAGCAGCAAAATGGAACGATAAAAAATTGAATGAAAGCATCAAATTATTCCCCAAAGAATGTGTGTATATGCGATGGAACTACAAAGATGCCACCCAACCGGGGCATCAACGCATTTTACAATGGTATCATGACAAAGGACTGAAAGTAATGGGAGCTACCGCTGCTTCGTGTGGCAGTTCTCCATTTATACCGCGTGAAAATTCACTGGCCGGCTATATCAAAGGATTCAGCAAATTAGTTGCTCAAAATCAACTGGAAGGAATTTTGGCCACAGCATGGGATGATGGTTCCCCACACTCTGAAACGGTGTGGCGTGGATACATCGCACAGGGAGAATATGGCTGGAACCCAACAGCACGGACAGTCGAAGCCTTCAAAGCCGCACATGCCCAACGAGAATTTGGCTTTCATCCAAATGACAACCATATGGCTTTTCTGGATGAACTGGAACAAGAAGCATTTTTCTTTGATGATGCCCTGGTCAATTCGGGAAGGCGCAATCCGGCATGGGGAACTACTGATTTTACTTTAATCAGCCTACCGGATCCAGACGCACCGGGAGCATGGAGCCGTACCTACCAACAAAAAATAGCCCAAGCAAAGGTGGAACAAAAACGATATGAAAAAATATGCCAAAGCATAAAAGAGGCTAAACAACATGCTTTACGCAACCGCTATACATTAGAGGTATACGAACAGACAAACCACTTGTTCAACTTCCCCGTCCGTCTGATTCTAGCCTTGCACAACTATGATATCACTATACATGAACAAGACAAACAGACAGCATTGCAACAAATAAATGAAGTGTGCAATGACTTTCAGACCATGAGAAAACAATTGGAAGAGACCTATTCACAGACCCGTTTTATGGAACAACCTGACGGTTACATTGCTGACCAAAACCACCACAACCATCTTGCCGCCAAAACCAACAACAGCGACTGGTGGTATTATTATGATATTCCAATGATAAGGAAGACAAGAACATGGATAAACTCTCAGACCGCCCGACAGAAAAACATTCCATAAGAAACAACGAATGAAACTTTAATATAAAAAATAATATGAACCTTATAATACAACACTACTTTATGAAACAACATTTTTTATCTTATCTCATCGCCCTGCTGCTATTTCCTCTCTATGAGATGCAAGCAGCCTACCAGCCTGAGTTTTCTACTGCCGGTTTCTATGAACTGGCAAACTCCGGACGTGAAGTATATTCCATGAATCCGGCATGGCGATTCCACAAAGGAACCGCTACAGGTGCGGAAACCACCGACTTTAATGACCAGGACTGGAAAGTGGTTTCCCTGCCCGACGGAATTGAATATGTACCGACTGAGGCCAGTGGATGTATCAACTATCAAGGCGAGGTATGGTACCGCAAACATTTCACTCCGACAGATGAATTGAAAGGCAAAAAACTTTTCCTGCATTTCGAAGCTATCATGGGAAAAAGCAAAGTTTTTGTAAACGGCAATTTATTGACCGAACACTTTGGCGGATACCTGCCTGTAGTCGTTGATGTCACCGACGCACTGAATTGGGAAACAGACAATGTGATAGCCGTATGGGCAGACAACAGCAATGACCCCAGCTATCCTCCCGGCAAAGCACAGGATGTACTGGATTATACTTATTTTGGCGGCATCTATCGTGACTGCTGGCTAATAGCCCATCGTCCGGTTTTCATCACCGATCCCAATTTCGAAAACGAAATGGCAGGCGGCGGGCTTTTCGTGTCATACGACAAAGTTTCCGACACTTCCGCAGAAATAATCCTGAAAGCCCATATACGTAATGACAGTAAAAAGAACTTCAAAGGAGTAGTAGAATATGAACTTCAGCAACCCGACGGCACACAAGCCGCATTTCTGAACGATGTCATTCAAGTACGTCCGGGCAAGGCAGTCACTTCAAAAGATAAAATAATGTTGAAGTCTCCCCTGCTTTGGAGCCCTGAAACGCCTACGTTATATAACCTGATTGTCCGTATCCGCGACAATGAAGGAAATGTAGTGGACGGCTACCGCCGCCGCATCGGTATCCGCAGCGTAGAATTCAAGGGCAAGGACGGATTCTGGCTGAACGGCAAACCTTATCCAAGCCCACTGATTGGCGCCAACCGCCATCAGGATTTTGCCGTAGTAGGCAATGCCGTTGCCAACAGCATTCATTGGCGCGACGCTAAAAAGCTACGCGACGCAGGTATGAAAGTCATCCGGAATGCTCACTGCCCTCAAGACCCCGCCTTTATGGATGCATGTGACGAACTGGGGCTGTTCGTCATTGTAAACACACCGGGATGGCAATTCTGGAATGACGCTCCTGAATTTGCACAACGGGTTTATAGCGATATCCGCAACCTGGTACGACGTGACCGCAATCACCCTTGTGTATGGTTATGGGAACCTATTCTGAATGAAACCTGGTATCCGGCAGACTTCGCCCAAAATACCCTCGATATTGTCAATCAAGAATACCCTTATCCGTATTGCTACTCCGGTTGCGACAGCGAAGCACGGGGACATGAGGTATATCCGGTACTCTTCACTCATCCGGCCAACGCGGACAAGGACTGGGCCATCAAAAGCCTCGACCCTAAAATAACCTATTTCACCCGCGAGTGGGGAGATAATGTAGACGACTGGAATTCGCACAACTCCCCCAGCCGTGTGGCACGCAACTGGGGGGAACAGGCTATGCTCATCCAGGCACAGCACTATGCCGCTCCCCGTTATCCTTTCACCTGTTACGATGTACTCTGCCGTACTCCGCGCCAACACGTCGGCGGCTGTTTGTGGCACTCGTTCGACCACCAACGCGGCTATCATCCCGATCCCTTCTATGGTGGTGTGATGGACGTATTCCGTCAACCCAAATATGCTTATTATATGTTCAAAGCCCAGCGCTCGCCCGAAAAGCAAGACCGTCTTTTCGAAACAGGACCGATGGTGCACATCGCCCATGAAATGACTCCCTTCTCACCCAAAGACGTTACTGTATACTCCAATTGTGACGAGGTGCGGCTTACTTATAATAAAGGTGGCAAGACATGGACTTACACCAAGCCGGCAACGAAAGAAGGAATGCCCTCACCCGTTATAACATTCAAAGATATATACGACTTCATGATAGACAAAAACATGTCTATGAGAAAGAAGAAACAGGACGAGGTGTTCCTACTGGCCGAAGGCATCATAGATGGAAAAGTAGTTGCCACGCACGAAGTACGACCGGCCCGGCGTCCCGAGAAACTGCTGCTTTGGGTTGACAATGAAAACACCGACTTAAAAGCTGATGGCTCCGACTTTGTAACCGTAGTAGCCGCCATAGCCGATAAAAACGGGAATATCAAACGTCTGAACAACTATTATGTGAAATTCCATGTAGAAGGAGAAGGACGTATTTTAGGCGGAGCGAATATACTGGCCAATCCGGCTCCGGTAAAATGGGGGACAGCCCCCGTGCTGATACAATCCACCTTAAAGCCGGGTAAAATCAAAATCACTGCCAGCGTATTGTTCGAAGGCTCGCAAATGCCTGCCAGCGCAGTGTTGGAATTAGAAAGCAAGCCGGCAGCTCATCCTTTCATCTATACCGAAAGTGAAGCTGCGCTGATTCCCATGAGCAGCGACTCACCTTTTGGACAATCAGCCGCCAAATCGGCTTCCGAACTGGAACAAGAACGTCTGCTGAAAGAACGGAATGCACAAAGGCTGAAAGAGGTGGAAAAACAACAAGCCGACTTCGGTGAAAAGAAATAATCATCGCCATCCTGACAGGATGGACGGAAAGTGTTCGCTTCCCGTCCATCCACTTCTTTACATTTCACCTCAAATTTCCCCTTATTCCCCTAATTTATCGAAAAAAAAACAGCTTTCGCCGAATAGATTAGAAAAATCGACCGAGAACATTTACCTTTGCTATCTAAAATTAAATAATAAATACCATTCAAGTTTTAATCATAAAACAGCAAAACGAAAACGATGATGAAAAAGACAACAACTATTCTCTGTTTGGGCATCGCTCTATGCATGTTGGGGTGTAGCGATGACGATGATCAAGTTACAACAACCTCCACCGTTCCTTTTTCTCTCACAGCATCACTGTCCCCCCGTTCTTCAGATGCAGAGGATACAGGCATCCTGCAAGGCAACTGGAACGCCAACAGCCAACTGGCCGTAATGAAAACCGGTTCCAGCGGTGTTCCCAAAACGATTCTCACAAGAGAAACTGACTCTTCTGATACCTTTACGGGCGATCTTTCGACACTAGTAAAGAACGAGAATGAAATTGCCGTATTCTACCCGGCGGCAGCCATCACCGCGAACAGCAGTGACACCCTGACCCAAACCCTCAACCTGAGCGGACAGGACGGAACACTGGCAGGTATAACAAATTATGATTACTTATGGGCACAATGTAAAGCCGGCATGAACGAAACCACAGGCTCTTCCGCCTGCGAAATGACCAGTTTGGTCACTATCGGTAAATTCCAGTTCACCGTCAACGGTGGCAGTCCTTTGAACAACATCACAAGAATTACCATAACCGCCACTGCCGGAACCCTCTACTCCAGTGCCGTTATGAAACTAAAAAACGGAGAGTTCAGCAGTACCCAAACAGGAAATATCACTATTAAAAACAAAGCCGGTATTTCCGGAACCACCTACATCTCCTTCTTCCCTTCCGAAGCACAGTTGCATTTCACTCTTGTTACCACCACCGGTGAAGTGTATGAGGCAGCTACTTCGACAACCATCAAATTGGAGAAAGGCAAAGTATACGAAGCGCCGACACTCACTTGCACTCTTTTACCTTCTGCCAAGGTAGGCGATTATTACTATAGCGACGCTACCTTCTCCAGCGAGAAGAATGAGAATAAAACCTGCATCGGTATTGTCTATGCTCTGGATGATGCGGACGGCAATCTCTCGCCCACCCTGTCCACTTCTCCATTCGGACGCATCGTGGCATTAAGCGACAACCAGTCCAGTACCAAATGGATCAGCAAAGCAGAAGATATAGAAGGCATCGAAAACTATACCACCGCTGACGGTACATTGACAAGCGGTGTTCTCCCTTATTATGACGGAACCGCCGATTCTTTCTTCTCCGATAAGGACGAGGAACGCATCAAGGGAGCAACCATCCATGTTGAAACCGGACAACCTGCCACCTGGGTGTCAGAAGGAGCCATCAGCGACTTCAACGGAAAGGCTCACACCGCCTATCTTGGTAAAAGTTCTTCCAGTTACCCGGCAGGAGGTTACTGCTACCAATACAGTACCAGCGGCAAATCGGCAGGTGAATGGTATTTACCGTCGGCAGGCGAGTTGACTTTGTTGTGGGAACTTCAAAAAACCGGAGTCATTTGCAAAGACAAACAAGATTGTTTCAATGATTTCACACGCAAGGGGTACTGGTCTTCTTCCGAACACTCGGCAGAATCCGCCTGGTATCTGAATTTCGTTAGTGGTGCGATAGTTGCCAACAGCAAAGCCAGCAATTACGCCACGCGCCCTGTCGCACAGTTCTAAAGTTCCAATGGAGGTAGCAGCCCCATTGGTTATAAACGATTGACAAATTGATTGTAAAGCCCGGTCCGCTTACCACAAAATGGACCGGGCTTCTTTTTTTCATATTTTTCACTCTTTCCTTTATCAACCCGGAGATTTTCCGATCTTTGCAGCACACCAATTCTTACGCCTATGAAAATACGATCCACCCATGAATTGCATCAAATTGGGTAAATTGATGCTGGAAGTTGATATAAAGCATTTCCAAGTCAGGGCATTGGCTGACATCAACGGATTACAAACCCGAAACCTCCATCACTGCCAGGTATTTCAACCAAAAACAGCCCGAAAAATCTAAAGACCATATATGACAAAAGACAGAGAATCCTCACGAACTCCCTGCCCTTTTGCTATGTTAAAAATATTATCCCAAAAAACGAATACTTTTACTTCTGAATATTTATTGACCCAACCTTATGAAAAAAATTATTTTTCAGCATGTCCGCCTGCCGTAGTGGGCCAATTTATATTCTGATATATATTGCTATTGTTTATATCGCGGTCAGCAGAAGCTGTACGTATATCACTGATTCCTATCGGATACAAATAATATGCCTCATGCCAGTTATAACCATCACGCAGTTCGTTGGAACTCTCCAAATTACGGCTGTAAGGACGTAGATACTTGCCTTGCTCTTTACCAGAGACAACTGCATCCGATGTCCCGTCCGCCTTGATATCAGCATCATACAACAGATAAAGATTATCCCAAAAATTCACTCCTTCAGGAATCCACTTTGCAGTTATCATACGGTCAAAGGAGCGCCAACGAATCAAATCGGCAAAACGTTGTCCTTCACTGAAAAGCTCGTTCATACGTTCGCGACGAATATTATACAAGGTCACATCCACCATGGAAGTCCCTGAATACACCCCGAAATCCTTTTCTTTGGAAAGATCGGTAGCAGCAATTGTAGCGTCAATATCAGTGCTCACCCCGGCACGTTCACGCAATTGCATCCAATACTTTCTGGCATCAGCATCCAGTGTTCCATTCTTTTCATAACAAGCTTCCATATAGTTCAATAATGCCTCAGCTGTACGGAAAACAGGGCATGCGTTAGTACAGCGCAACTCATCATTCGGAGTCTGGGTATAATCATACGTATAATACTTACGTGGCTGATACCCTGTGATACAACGTATTTCTTGATTTGAATTATCGATACCGGGTTTCTTGAATGGCTGACTGTACTGAGGCGCACTAGGATCAGAATCAAGCAGCGTACTCTCACTCCAAACAAAAAGCTGAAGACGTTCGTCGCGACCGGCTTTCACATTATCAATGCTGACATCACCCTGATAGTCATTGCTGGCATAAATGGGTAATCCATTCTTCATCAGAAAAGACTCTGCAAAGGTACGGGTATATCCATCGGCACAACCAGTCTTCACACGATAGGCTGCATCGTGACTGATACTCAGGCTAAAGCTGTACTGTTTCCACAATAAGACTTCGGGGACATTAGCCAGTGAAGGCTGACTATACATTTCAAAATAGTCATTCCAACCTGTGATGACACCCGGTTGAGGTTCTATTACATGATTATTGGTAGTCAGTTGCGCATTATCGGCTACCTGTTTTGCAGCATTCATAGCTTCTGTCAAGAAAAAATCCACTTCACTATCAATACTGAAATTCTTTCCACTGTTATAAGGCATATTGGCTCCCGGCCAATTATTATCTCCCGGTACACGTCCGCTTCCTTTATGATACTTTTCAAAAGTGGCTTCAAACAAGGCTACTCTAGATTTAAACAGCAAAGCCGCCTCTCTATTGACACGCTGACCATTGAACTTGCCTCGACTTGCTAAATATGAAATAGCTTTGTCCAAATCTTCCAATATGAAACGTGCCACTTCATTACGCGGAGTACGCTTACTGTTTTCTACAATGACCTCATCATTATCTTCCAAGACCTTGGTAACTATGGGTAAATCACCATAATAGGCCAACATTCGGAAATAACACAATGCACGGAAGAAGTAACCCTCTCCGATATAGTTCTTAATCAGTTCCGCATCGCCGGTAATCGTTCCATTCTCATAACCGGTAACTGCCTTATCTAAAAAATAATTGTAAACGCGTACCCCTCCATAGTATCCCTGAAGGGCTTTTCCCGAAGAAACTTCCCAATGGTCATCGGCAAAAAGAGTCGTATTACCGTTCAACCCAGCCAACATGATATCGGTATTACCGTCAGAACGTGCCATACCATCACTATAACTCTGCGTATGATACATCTCTCCGCTATAGGGAGCAACCAAATAGGAACTATAATAATTATTCAAGTAAGTAGCCAGCTGATCGGCTGATGTATAGAATGACTCCGGTGTGATTTGGCTTACAGGATCAAGGTCGAGCAGATCGTTACACGAGGTGGTACTCATAGCAGCACCCAACAAAAGACATAATCCGATGTGTTTTGTATTTATTTTCATAATATTCTTCTTTTTATTAGTTAAAAGCTAAGATTTACACCCACAGAAACAGTACGTTGCAACGGATAAGTTTTACCACTGCCCCATCCTTCGTCACCATATCCTCCGAAAGCTTCGGGATCAAATATATCGGACAGACTAGTGATAGTGAATAAATTATCGCATGACAGATAAATGCGGCAATTACTGATTCCGGCCGGTGACAACAGAGATTTCGGCAAAGTATACCCCAACTGGATATTCTTGCAACGGAGATAGGCGGCACTTTGCAAATAACGCGTCTGTGTCTGCTGATTTTTCTGAATACCGCCAAAATAAGGTTTCGGATAATATGCACCAGTATTGTTTTCCGTCCAATAGTCCAAATGATCTTCAAAGCAGGCGCTTTGCCACATATTTCCTTGCGCTCCCCAAAAGTATGCATCACCGGCACCGAAGAACCAATCGCGTTTCAACACTCCTTGAAAGAAAATAGAAAAATCAAATCCCTTGTATGCCGCATCTAAGTTCAAACCGATACGATAACGAGGAGTCGCATTACCAATACGTTTCAAATCACCGTGATCGTCCAAAGTATTTGCACCGGAACTGACAATGCCATCTCCATTCAAATCCTTATACATCACATCACCTGCACCCCAGTTGCTTCCCCAGTTGGGCTTATTGGTTGTCAGCCAATTGTCCATTTCTACTTTTGAAGAAGCCAGACCGACACTTTCATACCCCCAAATTTCATTTAAATACTTGCCATTATAATACCCTCCGATACTTTGATTGCTAAACTCCCCATCGTATGGATAGGTCAGAATTTTAGATCGATTATCCGAGAGATTGAACCGAACACCATATTTGAAATCATTAATCTGATCACGCCATCCGATTTCCAATTCCCACCCCGAAGTACGCATATCACAGTTGTTGGTTTTGGGAGCATTAGTACCCAATACAGAACCCAAGATAGGTGCCGGACCAATCATGTCTTTTGTAGTACGACTATACCAATCAAAAGTACCGGTCAGGCGATTATTAAAAGCGCCGAAATCAAAACCGAAATCCCATGTTTCCACCGTTTCCCAAGTCATGGTAGCATTAACGATGCTGGGAAGGGAAGATGTATTTTGTTTTTCGCCATTAATCAGCCAGTTGCTGGATGCAGAACTGATGGCCTGCTGCTGATAGAACGGATACCAATCCCAGAAACTGTTATAATTGGAACTAGTGTTACCTAATTGTCCCCAAGAACCACGAAGTTTCAGCGTATTAACTGTTTCACTCAATTTCTCAAAGAACTCCTCACGGGCAATATTCCATCCCAAAGATACCGACGGGAACCATGCCCACCGCTTATCGGCTAGAAAACGTGAAGAACCGTCATAACGAATATTAAACTCCGCCAGATACTTACCGTCATAATCATAATTGAAACGTCCGAAATAACCTGCTGTAGCCCGATTCCAATAACCGTCACCATTCTTCTTGTTACTTTGTGTCTGGCTCAAGAAAGGTTTATCTTCAGTTGTTAAGTCTGTACCGCTTGCCCACATATTGTCTTGATTATAACGTTCATAGTTCAAGCCCAACAAAACTTTTCCATTATGTTTTCCAAAGCTGTGAGAATAATCGGTATAAACATTTACAGCATAATAGTTTTGCTTGTAGCGGTTATCATACACATAAGTCACTGTTCCGTATCCAGAATCACGTAACATCGGCTCATTGGCTACATTATAATTATAAATAGGAATTTTGTTTTGAGTAGTCTTATTATTGGTAAGACGCAGAGCACCTTCAGCATAAATGTTCCATCCTTTCAACGGCGTGAAGGTAAACTTTAACTGTTGGGTGAACTCATCGTTGTTCTCCTTATATACCCCCCCGTCTTCCAATTCATAAATCTCCATTTCTGCCATCCAGTTTCCATTCGGATCGACTACCGGACAAGAAGGCCAGCGGCGTGCAATGTTATGGAAGAACAACCCTGTCAGATATTGAGGCTTCTCATAATCCTTGCGTGTCCATTTTGTTGAGTAATCCAGGCGTGCCCATGAAGCCAGTTCGGCTCCGATTTTACTATTCAACGTATAACGGTCCAGTTCGTCGTGCCCATGAGAAATCAGACCATTCTGTAGCAAGAAACTCCCACTGACCGACCAATTAAACTTCTCAGTTCCCCCACTCAGACTCAGATTATGCTGTGTAGAAGGCACATTCTTTTTATAGAATTCCTCAAACCAATCCGTATTGGCAAAAGCCGAGCCATAGTTGTTCCACTTCCCATTCTCCACATTGGCTGTTGTTCCCCAATATTCCGGCTGGCTAGGGTCTGTGAATTCGCCATTCATATACTTCTTGATATTCGCCATCGTTTCATCGCTGAATATATTTGAACCGCCAGCGTTAATATTCGCAGTATTGAAATAAGTGGCAAATTGCAATGAATTAGCCATCTTGGGCACCTGTGTCGCGGTACTGAAACGAATATCGCCGGAGTAATTAACCTTCACCTTACCGGCCTTCCCACTCTTAGTCGTAACCAAGATTACACCAAATGCAGCACGCGAACCATAGATAGAAGCCGAAGCGGCATCTTTCAGAACAGACACACTTTCTACATCATTAGGATTCAAAGAATTCAAATCTCCCTCTATACCATCAATTAAAATCAAAGGACTATCTACAGAACCGTCGCCGATAGAACCTGTACCACGAATATTGATATTCATGCTGGTATTAAGGTCACCCCCACTTGAACTGGTAGAAAGATTCAAACCGGGAACCGCCCCTTGTAATGCCTGACTTACGTTGGCAACAGGGCGTGACTCTATCACATCCGAACCGACCATACTTACCGCACCCGTCACATTCACTTTTTTCTGCGTTCCATATCCCACTACCACCACTTCATCCAAGACTTTTGTATCATCACTCAAAATAACATTCAATGGCACTCCCGTCCACTTTATTTCCTGCGTCTGATACCCTACGAATGAAATGACAATCGTGCTTCCTTTGGGCACATTAGACAGGGAGAAATCTCCATCAATCCCTGTAATGGTTCCATTCGTGGAACCTTTTACTACCACAGATGCACCGATAATCGTTTCGCCTGTAGCATCTTTTACAACTCCGGTACAAGTACCATTTTGCTGAGTCACTCTCACGTCTGTTTTTCTTCCTTCTTGATTGGCGTAAACCGTTCCATTACAGACTGTTGACAAGAACAGTAAAACACCCACGGACTTTAGATACTTAATCATATAGTGATTTTTAAAAGTTTTAGAAAAGCAAAAACTCTTAAAGTACCAAGTACCATTAGAACTTCGTCATTCACTATTACTTATTGAAAATAAGTGCTTGAGGTCTAGTATAAAGACTATTACTACCAATTTAGAGTGTATTTTTGAAAATCATATATATAAAATATTTTCCATATACCCAGCATCTTATAACAGGTAATTTTATATATTTCATTAAGATTATAATAAAAATAAGTATTTCAATTGTCGTCTACAACATTTTTTATATATTTGCAGCGTTAATCTAAATTTTATCGAAAAGCATAAGTTCTAATGGAACTTTGCATATATCTCAATAATCTCTAATTATCAAGATATTACATTTTATAAATCCAATGATTATAGAAAAAGGGTAGATACTTCATTTTTATGGACATATAAAGCTTTTATTTTTACCTAAATGGAAGTCTTCGCTGCTATAAACCCGTAAATCACTGAAATTAAGTTTATTCTTAAGAGCAAGAAATAACAAAAAAATAAGAAGAACATAATTAAAACCACACAATAAAAATCGCAACTTAAACCGGAGCATATAAAAACGAAAAAAACATGGACTCATGGAAATGTATAAAAACATCCATTTAAATCCATGCTATTTTGTAATACAGCCCAGACAAGTCATTCTTTATCCTTGCCTGCCGGAAGCCTTTCTATCCGAACTCTGCCTGCCTTGCCCTTGCCTGCTTTGAGCCTGTTTCTTCCTACGCCAATAATCACCATTGCTCTTATTGCCCCGGTATGCCTTATTGGCTTTTGCTTTTTCCTTCAGTTCTTCCGTCTTACCGGCCTGCGCTTTCACTCCTTCCACAGTCACCCAAGGATGGTCTTTCACAACCGGAATCTGTAGTCCTATCAGTTTTTGGATATCTTTTAAATAAGGTAATTCTTCCGATTCACAAAAAGAGATGGCTATTCCGTCATGTCCGGCACGCCCGGTACGGCCGATGCGGTGCACATAAGTTTCCGATATATTGGGCAACTCATAGTTGATAACGTGAGAAAGCTGGTTCACATCAATGCCTCTGGCTGCAATAT
>OHLJ01000497.1_pt1 | contig 24227 bp, 9 predicted proteins | sample 1568991 | NCBI WGS metagenome assembly OHLJ01 (sample SAMEA3879601, study PRJEB24766) | human gut metagenome | biome: human-associated habitat; feature: feces | place: USA | collected 1985/1987
GCCCAATAATCCAATTAATGTTTTTTTCATAGTCCGTCACTTTTTTATTTTATTGTCATCTGTAATGGAGTACAATCCTTATATTGGTCCCATCACCTGCACCTTGCTCCTTCCGCTTCCGGTCTTCACCACCTGCACCTGCGCAGGGATACGTTCCATCATCTCCGCCACATGGGAAATCACCCCTATCTTACGCCCTTGCATCTGCAACCGCTCCAAAGCATCCATCGCAATGCGCAGAGTGTCCATATCCAGCGATCCGAAACCTTCGTCAATAAACAACGATTCCACATTCATCCGGTTGGAGGACAAGGAAGACAAGCCCAATGCCAAGGCGAGAGATACCAAGAAAGATTCCCCGCCCGAAAGGGAATGGACACTACGCACCTCACCCATCATATCAAGATCCACAATCTGCAAGGCCAGCGTATCAGGGATGCGTTGCAGTTCGTAACGGGGGGCAAGGTCTTGCAAATGCCTGTTGGCATAAAGCAAAAGGACATCAAGCGTATAACCTTGGGCTATTTCCTTAAACTTGGCGCCAGTCTGGGAACCGAACAGTTCGTTCAGTTTCGCCCAATTCTCGTAGATAGAGTTTTTTTCCTCCAACTCTTTCTCGATGCCGGCTATGCGTTCCTTACCTTTTATATGGTTCTGTATCGTCACCTCTATTTGGGCCAAACGTCCGGTTTCCATTTCTTTAGCAGCAGTGCAGGCAGTCAATGTTTCAATCAGCGACTCCTTGTTTTCCGTGGTATCCGGTTTCAGAGGAGCTTGCTGATGCTCCTCCCTTTTCTGCCTTCGCTCCGCAAGGATCGCCTGAAGAGTGGTTTCCTTCTCTTTCAGTGTGCCCAACGCTTGTTTCTCAGCCAGTATCCAGCTTTTGTCTTTGGAAAGCAATTGTTCCAACTCGGCATACGTTTCCTTTTGAAGCGTGAGCCACTCGTTTATTTTCAATTCGTCTTGTTGCAAGACAGCAGTCAGACGGACTAATTCCTTTTCCATCTGTGCGGTCTGCCCTTTGTAAGATTCCGCCTGCACAGTTAAAGAATGATGCAAGTTCATGGCTTTTTCCAGTTGTTGTTCCAGTTCCTTTTGCCGTCTTGCATGGGTTGCAACCACTGTTTCGGTGGATTCACCATTCAGCAGGGAAGACCGCAGACGAGCACGTTCGTTCAATTCTGCCTGCTGTCTTTCTTCTTTTTGTTTCTTTTCTTCGTACAAACCAATGGCATTGGCTTCTTCTTTTTTCAAACTATCTCTTTGGGCTGATTTTGAGGTAAGAGCCTCTTTTATTTCGGTCTGCTCTTGCAAACGGGCATTCCATTGCCTGCCGAATTGCTGGACATAATGTTTCAATGTGCCCTGCTCCAACAAATCTTTCCAATTGGGAATAATGGATACGTATGTTTCTACTTTTTTCAGCGTATCATCAACTTGCGCCACATAATTTTCAATCAATGCAGAAAGACGGGCCATCTCCAGTTGGCGGGCATTCAGCGTGTTTTTCAGTTGTTCCGTTTCTTTAGCAACCTGTTCTTTCGCACGGTTCAGTTCCTCTTCCTGCAAGGATTGGACATTGGTCTGTTCCCTCATCGGATGATGGAAACTCCCGCAAACCGGACATGGCTTTCCTTCCTCCAACTGCTCACGAAGCAACAGCACCTCTGCCGGCAACAGTCGGTTCAGACGCTCGGCTTCCTGTTGTACCGATTTCAACCGCTGTTCCTCCGCTTCACTCGCTTTCTTTACTTTATCCAGCAGTTGACGGTTCGATACGCTTTGCGCCCTTGCCATTTCCAGATTGGTAAGCAAGCTGGTAATCAGTTCAACGGCAGGAATCAATTGGGAATAAGCGGTATATCGTTCAAACCAGGTTTGCAAGGCGGTTTGCTTCTCCATCAACAAACTTATATCCTTCTCTGTCTTACAAACGGATTGATGCAGATTATCTTTAGCCTGCAATGCCAAAGCCGCTTCTTTCTGACTTTCCGCTAATTGCTTTCTATTTTCCACCAACTGCACATCCAATGCTCTGGCTTTATCCAATTGCGGTTCTTGCTGCGACAAATAGGTCTTAAATTCCGCCAGTTCTTTCTGAGCGGCTTCCCACTGCACGTTCGCGGAAGTCTGTAAAGCCGCATTCTGCCGGATGGCAACCTCTATTTCGCCTAACCGGGAACGACCGGCATCTATCTGCTTCCGGGCGTTACGCTGTTCCATATACACATCGCGGATATCCTGAGCCTGCTCTATACGGGCCAACAGTTCATAACGTGGACGGGCGGCTTCTATTTCTTTTCTGATGCCGGAAAGTGATTCTTCCGCCTGTATGCATCCTGTATTCAAGCGTCCTTCTTCTTCCAGCCATTTCAACTTGCCGGACAACGCCTCCTCTTTCTTCTTCGAAACGGACAAGCGGACTTGTAATTCTTCCTTTTCAGCCGAAAGTTGCTGTAATTGCTCATCTGTCAGCAACTCAATGCCTTTGATACGCTCCTGCAATAATTTATATTCGCTTTCCGCCCGCTTGGTGCGTTCATAGATGGAAGCAGAGATACGCGAGTAAATTTCCGTTCCGGTCAGTTTTTCCAAGATTTCGGCTTTATCAGGCTGACGAGCCTTCAGGAAGGTAGCAAAATCTCCTTGAGCCAGCAACACAGAGCGGTTGAACTGTTCGAAAGAGAGTCCGATCAGTTCACTGATGCGGGATAATAATTCGGTCTTCGTCCCTTGCTGTTCCACTCCGGAGGTAAGGTTGGTCAACGTCATTTCCACTTTTTGCAAGGAACCGCTAACCTTCCCACGCGAACGTCGCACCGTCCAACGTGAACGGAACACCTCTCCTGTCAAAGCGACGAAATCCACTTCCGAATACCCCTCGGCAGTACCCCGGCGAAGGATGGAACGGCTATCGTTCTGTGCAATTCCTCTGTCGGCAACATCCATGACAGAGACGTTATTCTCTTTCGCCTTGTTCATACGTGGCGTACAGTCAAACAAAGCCAGACACAAAGCATCCAGCAAGGTTGATTTTCCGGCTCCGGTACTGCCTGTAATGGCGAATATACCTGCCGAGCACAAAGGTTCGACGGTAAAGTCTATCATAAATTCACCTTCCAATGAAGCCAGATTCTTTCCTCTTATCGCTACTATTTTCATACTCCTGCCTCCTTGATTACACTTTCCAGCAATTGTTTCATGGTATCGGGCATCTCCGTCCCTCCATATTTCCGTTTAAAGACATCCAGTGCCATATCCAGCGGACGGATGGTTTGCAACTCCTCGTAGGAAGTGGCGACAATGCCGCTTGCCTTTTTTTGTGGAAGCATAGCGGCGATGCGTGCCAGGCGGACTGCTTTTCCTTTCAACGCTTCCTCTATCTTATACTTATAAGAAGGTTCCGGCTCGGTCATCAAAATCTTTATTTCCAGATAGGGCGACCGCAACGTGACATCCCCATCGGGCAAATCGCCGATGGCTTGCAGCACTTCTTCCAGCGGACGGGCCTGACGAGGAATACTCATCACGCCGGCTAGCGGTTCAAATGCCAATCTCTCTATGCCGGTACCCTCAGCACTTATCGTTATCATGACCACTCCCGAAGCATTGTTCCTCTCAGCAAAAGACATGGGCATAGGAGTTCCGGAATAACGCACATTCTCCCGATGGGACACACGCTGGGAGCGATGCAGATGCCCCAATGCAGTATAGGCGATAGCCTCATCAAAAGCATCGGGGGATACACATTCCAAGCCTCCGATAACGGTACGTTCCGAACGGTCGTCCTCCGAGATTTCCGAGCCGGTGGCTTGCAGATGTCCCATGGCGATAACGGGAAGTCCTTTCTCCTTCACTTCATTGAAAAGCTGCTCATAAAGCAGTTGGACTCCTTTTGAGTAATTTTCAGCCGAAGGATAATCCCCCTGACGCAGATAGGGGACGGCAAGGCAATAGGCGGTCACTTCCCCTTCTGTGTAAAGGGGGACAATCAGGTGTTGCAAGTCTATATCACCTTCCGCATTGCGGCGCACGACACCGCGAACGGTGACATTCATATCCTCCAACAGGGGATTGGGAGCCTCCAAACGGGCTGCCGAGTCATGATTTCCGGCAATGATGATAATTTGCAAAGAAGGGTTTTCGGACGTAACTTCTCTTAGAAAACGATAATACATTCGTTGTGATTCCGCCGAAGGGTTCGGGCTGTCGAATACATCACCTGCTATCAACAATACATCTATTTCATGCTGTCTTATCTGCTGTTTCAGCCATTCTAGAAAATGGAGATGCTCTTCCCGCCGGTCGTATTCATAAAAAGTCTGGCCCAGATGCCAGTCTGCTGTATGGAGAATTTTCATTAGCTGTTCGGTTTGTTTCCTGCAAAAATAGGAAAACTAAATGAAAAAAGGTATTTCTTTTAGGTACAACCTCTAAATGAAAACTATTTTTCATGCAGAAAACAAGCAGACATGCCACCTTTTCGCTATCTTTGCCATACGAGATAAATAATAAGAAGAAAGGAGAACGTCATGAGTACAATCACATTGGAATCAATACAAAACGAACTGATTCGGGAAATCTTGGACATCAAGAATGTAAAGGTGTTGGAGTCTGTAAGGAAGACTCTTGTTCATGCTAAAAAGGAAATGGAATCTGTTTCTACCATGGTGGCAGAGGATGAAGAACCCTACATGACCAAAAGTGAAATAATGGACGGGCTGTCCGAGGCTTGCAAAGACATCAAACTGATGCGTGAAGGAAAGCTGAAAGGCCGTCCCATAGAAGAATTGCTCAATGAACTATAAAATCAAAGTATATCGCCACTTCGAAAAAGAAGTTAAGAAACTTTCCAAGCGATATAAATCATTGAAGCAAGACTTGACAATTTTAGCCGCAGAACTCATGCAGAACCCTGACATGGGTACTGATTTAGGCAATGGCCTACACAAAGTACGCATGAGTATAGCATCAAAAGGAAAAGGGAAAAGAGGTGGAGCAAGAGTGATCACTCTCATCGCCACTCTATCCAAAGAAGAAAAAGAGATTGGCTTACATTTCATTTATGATAAATCAGAGCGTGAGAATATCACTGATAAAGAGTTACAAGCGGTCTTGAAAGACAACGGAATTATCTGAAAAGACGAACCGGTCATGCCAACTGAGGCATGGCCGGTTTGTATATCTATCATCATTCAGTCACCAGCCGCACCTCATAAATATGCGGAGTCACTTTCTCATTTCCTTTACCGATCTTTATCTCCAGTTGCTCATTGGATTGCATAGATGCAGGTACATCAAATATCCCAACCGATACATCCGAAGCCGGTTTACCAGCCAATCGTCCTACTTCCTGCCCGTTTATCCATACTTTTGCATCCTTACGAATCTCGGAACGGAACCGGATACGCACTTTATTGACCTGCTTTCCGTTCGTCTTCATACGATAACTGAACCAACCGGCCGCCTCACGCCAGTGAATCCCTTCATCATCCCCCGTACGGGAATTCTCCATCCGGATGAAATGGTCGCTTTCCGGTTGTTGTTCCCCACAAATCACTTTATCGGCGGTCATACCATCCAATGCGGCACGCTCCTTTTCCTCTTTTGCCAACTGTTCCTGCCTTGCCTGCAACTCCTGTACGGACAGCACAGGCCAATAGACCATATACCGGCACTCATATAAACGGAAAAACGGTTCCACAGTCATACCCTCATAGCGTTCGGGATAAACTCCGGACAATGTAAATGTCAACGGCTTACCTTCCACTTTTTTCAGATGAGAAAGAAGATTGTTCTTATCCCCCACAATGACAGGCATCGTTTGTAAAGGCAGGCGCGGTCCGGCAGCAATGTGTCCGCCACGACTGTCATCGGCAAACATACCATCCTGATTTTGCTTGCCCAACCGGGCGGCCAGCACAATCGGTCCATATAAGATGGAATAGTTGGCAGAACCATCCGGCAGTGCAATGGCACGCAAATGCATCGGCAGTTCCAGCCTTACTTTGTCACCTTTTGACCAAGTACGGTTCAGGCTAACATATCCCTCTTTGACCGTTACGTTCTGCCGTTTACCATTAACAGACAAGCGTAATGCTTCCGGCTTCGTCCATTCGGGAATACGGAAAAGAAGGGTAAATTCTTTCTTTCCCTTTTCCGGAGAAATAACAAGAGTACTCCCCTCCTCATCGGGAAAAGCCGTCTGTTGCTCAATTTGGGTATCTCCCCAGCGCAAGGTAGACGGAATGAAAAGATTGACATACAGATTATTATCCTTGTGTCCATAAATCATTTCACCATAACGGGCATGATTTTCCATCCCCGATCCCACACAACACCAGAAACTGGTCTGAGGCTGCGAATAGACCCTGTAATGACCGGCACGCATCGGGGTAAAATAAACAAATCCGCCTTGCACAGGATCTTGCGTGGAAAGGATATGGTTATAAAGCGCCCGTTCGTAATAATCCATAAAATGAACGTCCGCACTCGTTTCATACAGCATTTTTGTAAGGCGGAGCATATTGTAGGTGTTACAAGTCTCAGGCCCCTGCTCGCTGGTGAGCATACTGCTGAAATCATCAGCCGGATGAAAATGCTCACGCACACTGTTACCTCCGATGGTGATGCTTCGATGGTTTACCACTGTTTCCCAGAAATAGCGGGCGGCCTCGCTCCAGTCCCGGTTGCCTTCCAAATCGGCAATACGTTTGAAACCTATCACTTTCGGTATTTGGGTATTGGCGTGCATACCAGTCAGTTTATCCTCCTGTCTCAACAAAGGCTGCAACACGGTGTGATGAGAAAATTGGTGAGCCAGTTTCAAGTAGCGTTTGTCGCCGGTGATAGCGGCCACATCGGCAAATGTTTCGTTCAGCCCTCCATGTTCGCTGCGCAGCATATCCTGTATCTGTTCATCGCTCAACTTGGATACCAGACGAATCATCCAGTCCGTGAGTTTCACCAACATTTCCTTTGCCTCCCGGCTATCGGTCTGAAGAGTTGCATCACGAAGGCCGGCATATATTTTATGAATATTGTAAAGAGGAACCCAGCGGTCGTTCAATCCGAAACCGGACGCGCGAATGTTTCCTTCCTCTATTTCTTTCCACATTTTGCGCCCGTTTGGAACTCCACACAGATAACCGTCACCGGCGGCATCCTGGCAGCGTTTCAGTTCACTTATCATATAATCCAGACGCGCCTTGATCTCCTTATTTCCCGTAGCGGCATACATATAGGAAAGGGCCGATAAATAATGTCCGCCAATATGACCGTCCAGCCCTGTATTTTCCCAATTGGTATAATTTTCGGCTTTAGGGGAAAGACCAGCTTCCTTCAAATAAGGAGCTAACAGACGGTCGGGGTCTATTCCCAGCAGATAACGGATATCCATATCCTCTGCGTGTTTGAAAGGGCTGGCGGTGAGCCGCACATCCCTGACTGGAAAACTTTCTACTTTTGCGGGTAGCTGAGCATGCAAAGCTACAGAAGCTATAGCAAAAACGGAAGTGGATAAAATGGTTTTAAGTAAATTCATAATGTATTTTATCGTTTCTTTATTTATTCTGCTGGATATTCAATATGAGCATTCTAAAGTTTCACCTCAATTGCTGTACCGGTATAATTCACCATCTTTCCTCCTTTCAACGGTTTATCCCCTTCTCCTGATCTCTGATTTACGAGAACAACTTTGAACTTCCTCTTTTCCAACATTCCGGGATATCCTCCTTCACGGTCGCTGATGTGCAAAGTACGGTTACTATCATCCCAACGGAAAGTGATAGTAGAATAAACTCCCTTTTCATAATTGTAATTGTCGTTCTCATCCTCATAAAGAATAAAAGTTGCATTAGCACCCGGATAAACACGAATCTCCAGGTCATCCCAACTTTTTTCTGTGGCATACTGCACCGCAGGACCCCAAGGAATTATAGAACCGGCACGGATATAAACAGGCATGATATCAATAGGTACTTCACGCTGTATGGTTTGGCCACCAGCCAACTTTGCCCCAGTCCAGAAATCAAACCAGTTACTTCCCTCTGGCAAATATACATCCGTTTTCTCTATTTTCCGCATATTTTTCTGATAACCATTCTGTTTTTTATCCTGCCATGTATAGAGAGAATCAGTTACCGGACGTACTAAAAAACTACGTCCGAACATATACTCCGTATCCATATCAAGTACTTTCTTGTCTTTCGGAAAATCCATCACCAAAGGACGAATAATGCTGCCTGCCTTATTTGTTACTTCCCAAGTAGTACTATATAAATAAGGTAATAAGCGATAACGCAAATGGGTATATTTCTCCAATGCATCATAAGCCCAATCACCTTTATCACCGAACTGATAGATCTCTACAGCAACAGGACTGGAATTATGAGAACGCATGATAGGTTGGAAAGCTCCCCACTGATACCAACGGACGTGTAACTCATGATAAGCAATATTATTAACATCATTATTATATTTCCAAGCAAAAAATCCTCCCAAGTCAGTGTTCCAGTAAGGAATACCACACAAAGAATAATTCAGGCCAGCCGCCAGTTGCTTGCGCATCACTTCCCAAGTAGAAACGACATCTCCACTCCATGAATGTGAAGCATAACGCTGCTGTCCCAAGAATGAAGAACGGGTAAGTAAGAATACCCGCTTGTCGGAAGTCGTAGCACGCTGATGTTCATAAACTCCTTTATTAGACATCAAAGGGAAAGCATTGTGAACCCTTCGGAAAGAACCTAAATAAGTTTTTGTATCAAAATCTTTATCTTGAACCTCCAGATGATCGGGTTCGGTAGAATCCAGCCACCAGCCGTCCATACCTAGATCGAAAATATTCTTTTTCATTTCATTCCAATAAATATTTCTTGCTACAGGATTGAACGGATCATAAGGTTTCACTCCGGCTTTAGGTGGCCAAGTCTCAAAATGAAGCAAAGCATTCAGACTATCCATTTTGTGATACATCTCTGTCCACGGACCAAAAGAGGCCCATACAGAAATCATGATATGCGCATTCCGCTTGTGTATATAGTCAATCATTTCTTGAGGGCTTTTTATTCTTGGAGTACCATAACGTGCATCCGGATTCTCACCATTCGGAAGATATTTCATGTATTCCTTGTCGCCCATCTTATTAATATAGCGAGGATTCTGGAACTTCATGGAATTCCAGTTAGAGTCACATCCCCAATACTGCCAATCCTGAATGATTCCATCCAAAGGAACTTTCCGATCACGGTATTCATCAACCACTTCACACAGTTCATCCGGACTCTTATAACGCTCGCGGCACTGCCAGAATCCAAGTGTCCAAAGCGGATAAAGAGGAGCCTGTCCGGTCAAATCACGGACTCCGGCTATCACGCCATCCGCATTGCTACCATAAATGAAATAATAGTCGGCACAATCGCCCACTTCAGAGTCGAATGACATTTCTTGCGGATTGTCCGTAAAGGTAGTCGGAGAATAATTATCCCAATAAAGCCCGTAACCTTTCACTGAATGAATAAAAGGAATGCAGATACTCATATTCTTGTTACGAAGAAAAAGTTTTTGATTGCGCTGATTCACTTTTCCAGTCTGTTGTTGCCCCAATCCATAAATCACTTCATCCTTATCTAATAAAAAAGCCTGCCGAACATTGTAAGAAAAAATACCCGCATCATCAAACGGAGTGAACTGTGTCCCATAATCCTTGTCTTTTAACAACACCTTTCCGGTAGCGTCATAGAAATTGATTCCACCTGTAGATGAATTGACCTCCACCTGTAATGCATCCGACTTTAAACGAATATACTCTTTATTCATTGCAAACTCCACAGAAGTCTCCTCAGGCTCTTTCATTACTACAAGGCTCTTCTTGTCATACGAGCTTCCCTCCGGTGTCTTATAAACCCGGACGATGGATGGCGTATAAAATGCCACTTCAACATCCATACCTTGTACAGTAGCCTTAATCCCTTGCGGCATCTTCTGATAGCTCTGTGCCTGAGAAAATAATCCCAGACAGAGGAGCAATAAACTTATCGAAATCTTTTTACTCATAATTCTTTCCAATTTAATATAGAAAAGAGAAAACAACCTTTTCATCCTTAAAAAAACATCCAATAAATACTATTTAGAATATCCCGGATTCTGTTTCAGATTACTATTGGTCAACAATACTTTATTTGGAATAGGATACAGATTTTTGGTTTCATCACTCTTATCATGAGAGAACCAAGCTTTTGTAGTGAAGATGCCAAAACGAATCATGTCCTGACGGCGGCGTCCTTCCTGACAAAACTCCCAACCTAACTCATCAAGGAAACGACCATATTTAATATCCGTTCCTCCATCATGTTCTGTCTTATAACTATCTCTCCGACCATAATCATATACACTTCCTCCCATCAGTTCCGCATCTGTAACTTGCGCTTTTTCAGGTTCATTCTTGAAGGCGCGTTCACGTACCTGAGTCACCAAAGCACCTGCTCCCGATTTGCCCAAACGCATCAATGACTCCGCTTTCATCATCAATACATCCGCATATCGTAACAACGGCCAGTCATTGCTCAAACGGTTGGTTATACCGGTGGCATACTCAAACTTACCCCAACGGAACCCATCATCCACATCCGACTGATCAATAGAGGGAACATCTACCGTATAAATCAATGGTTTTCCATCAATACTACGCTTCAAGATTTCACCGGAATAGGTATATTGCTGACCTTGAATATAGTTAGCCTCCAAACGTGCATCATCCTCATCAAAAGAATTAATAAACTGAGGCACTGCACACACGCCCCCCCAAGGACGTGCAGTCAACTGATAAGTTTCCTGGTTTTCAGGTGCTAAAGTGTACATGTGGAAATCAAAATCATTCCATCCTGTCACATAAATTTCATCAAACGGCAATGCAAAGATAATTTCTTTAGAATTCTCATTATGCGTTACAAAAACATCCTTCTGATTATTTTCCAATGCATATTCTCCGGACTTCCCGGCATAATTAATCACCATATCACACTCGTCGATACATTTCTGCCATTGAGCAGTGCCCGACCAAACTTCAGCATTCAAATACATCTTGGCCAGCAATGCATGAGCGGCCCACTTATTGAAACGTCCATAATAATAACCCCTCGGTGTTTCGGACAACAAATCCATATTCTCCGTTATTTCTTTCACAATAAAGTCAAAGACCTCTTTGCGAGTAGACTGTTGCGGTAATGAAGTATCTTTAAAGTCTGTCACAATGGGCACATTACCATACAAATCAATCAAAATATAATAATAGGAAGCCCTCAGTACTTTCAATTCGGCAATCAACTTTTCTTTCGTTTCTCCATCCACACTGATCACACCTTCTTCTATCTGAGATAAAATACGGTTACAGGTATTCACACCATTGTACGTGCGTTCCCATCCTTGAAGTACACCGTCATCCTCGGTAGTCCAAGTATGCTGATGCCATCTTTTATAGATATAACCGTCTACCCATCCAATACCATCGCGAGCGGGAAGAACATCCTGATCCGCACATAATTCCTGTGCACGAACCACTCCGTTCCATTGCAGCAACGTTTCACGCCAAGGTATATAAGCAGCATTTACCAAATAACTGACATCTTCCTCTGTTTTCGGTACGTAATCCTCAGACACTACCTGCCCATAGCTATCATGCAGCAAATCAGTACAAGCTGTATTTCCCAACAATGCGGCTGTCATCAGGCCCATCGTCCATAATTTTATATTTGTTTTCATCTTCAATTCCTTTTTAGTTCATTAAAATTTCACATTAACGCCGAAAGTAAATGAGCGCACACTCGGATATCTGTCACGTGTATCATATCCCGGAGTCAAGCCGTCTGTTGATACTTCCGGATCAATACCTTTATATCCGGTTATAGTCAAAGCATTCAATACCGAACCATAGATACGGAGTGACTTTATATATTTACCTACCTGACCGAAGCTATATCCCAAAGTGATATTGTCAATCTTCCAGTAGTCACCATCTTCTACATAATAGCTGTTGAATTCCGGTTCCACTTCCGGGCTCAACGTATGCTTGCCAAACACCAAGTCATTCACAGATTTCAAACGATTTTCAAAACGGCTGTTTTTTACATTCTCGTAATTCATACGTCCACCATTGATTATCTGGAAGCCAAACGCGCCACGCATAGTCACATTCAAGTCGAAGTTTTTATAACGAAGAGTATTGTTCCATCCCGCATACCATTTAGGAAGACCGTTACCAATAACATGCTTATCCTCGGGAGCATGAGTAAAATCTTTATAGTTCACCAACTCACCATTCCTGTCTTCGTAAATCCAACGACCTTCACTGTCCACATCCACTACTTTAAAGCCATAAAAATTACCGATGCTTTCACCTACCTGTACTCTGTGAGAATCGGCTACCTGACCGGAGTATTCCACCGTACCCGTATTAAAATAGTCGTAATCCGACTTAAAGATGCTACCAGACAAACTGATCAATTTATTAGAGTTCAAAGAGAATGTTCCGGTAGTACTCCATTCAAAATCTTTATTCTGAACAGGAACCACAGTTACCAACACTTCCACACCACGGTTTCTCATTGTACCCCCATTGGCCATCGTCTTATTATACAAGTTCGGAGGAGTCGGTACTCCATATTCGTATATCAAACCATCTACATCACGGTTATAATAATCAATAGAGCCGGACAAACGGCCACCCCATGAAACAAAATCCAAACCAATATTGGTTTCTTTCTTTTCCTCCCATTTCAAATCAGGATTCGGGTTGGATGCCGGAACGATGGTCTGTATCCAATTTCCATTTACAAAAGCATACGATCCGTATTTCAACATAGCCACACCCAGGAAAGGATCTTTAGGCTGTGAACCCGTCACACCATATCCCACACGAAGTTTCAAATCATCAAATATCTTCTGATTCTTCATAAATGCTTCTTCGGTAATTCTCCATCCGACTGATACAGACGGGAAAAGCCCCCATGCATTATCAGTACCCCATAACTGACTGGCTCCTTCATAACGAAGGGCTCCCATCAACAAATAACGATTCTTGAATGAATAGGTGGCACGACCGAAAAAGCCGATCAAATTTGTAGGAGTTTTCTTTGAGCCGATATTCGCTTTACCGTCTTTCAAAGCAGAACCGATGCCAATATTATGCCATCCGCCAAAATAATCATCCTGAAAACCATAGTTATCAATCCAAAGTTCTTCAAAGTCTGTTTCATTGTAGCTGTAACCGCCCAATACAGTGAATTTATGTGCACCGATTTCTTTGCTATATTGTGCAGTAAGTTCCATCAATTTCTCCATCTTAGTATAAGCACCTACAGAAGACCAACCTGCCAATCCATCACGCAAAGCAGAAATATGGTTCAACGTTTCACCATAACCACGGTTCATATTATCACGAATATAAGAGAATACGGCAGAAAGAGTCAAATCTTTGATAGGATTATAAACAATATTTCCATTGTAACGCAACTGCGTCTTTTTTACATTTCCTTCAGCCTCATACAACAAAGCCAACGGATTCTCATATTCGAATTTGCTCACATTCTCATTCCATGTACCATCCTCATTTCTTACCGGATCAGTCGGGTTTCTACGAGTTGCCTGGCCATATACCCAACCTCTGAAACTACCCCCACTAGTTGTAGATTCCATCTGGTTTTTCTTACCAAACAAACCGAATTTCAACTTCAACTTATCATCAAACATACGGTGGGTTACCTCAATACGTCCTTGAAAACTTTCGAAATCCGATTTTTTCATGATCCCTTGACGAGAGGCATAGTTCAAGTTGGCAATATAATTAGTCTTTGAATTGCCACCCATCAATGACAAGTTATGAACATGGCTAACCGGTGTACGGCTAATCTCATCAATCCAATCCGTATCAGCCCCATGGTCCTGGTCAGGATAAAGGGTACGGAACTCATCTGCATTCAGCATATCCAACTTTTTGGCTATAAGAGAAGTACTGACGTAGCCATTATACTCCACCTGGTTAATATCCACTCCTTTAGCCTGTTTGGTAGTAATCAAAATCACACCATTCGTACCGCGCGTACCATAGATAGCGGCAGCAGAACCGTCCTTCAGCACATCCACACTCTCCACATCTTCCGGAGCCACAGTACCGAGTTCGCCCGGAATTCCATCAATCAACACCAAGGGGGCTGTATTGGCTCCACCAATGGTATTTGTACCACGAAGACGTATCTGAGTACTTCCCGTCGGGTCACCATTAGGATTTGTGATAGCCAGACCGGCTACTTTTCCTTGAATCAGCTGTCCCACATCTTTCACGGCTCCTTTTACAAAGTTGTCGGCTTTCACACTAGCTACAGAACTAGTCACATCACCTTTACGCTGTGTACCGTAACCAATCACCACCACTTCGTCCAAGGTCTTGGTATCCTCTTTTAAAATAATCTCTAATGATTTTTTTCCTGCTGTCGAAACTTCCTGAGTGACATAACCAATATAAGAAATAACCAATACACTCTTTGTAGGAACATCCAACATAAAGTTTCCATCAAAATCCGTAATCGTTCCCATGGTATTATTGCCTTTTACGACAACACTGGCTCCTATGACAGGCTCGCCGGAAGAATCCTTCACCTTACCCGTCACTTTTTGCTGGGCTAAGGCTGTTAATGAAAAGCTTAACAGAGTAAGCAACAAAAACAAATGTTTCATTCTATATTAAATTTAAAGTTATACATACCTTTACTGCGGGAATGAATGAAGAAGATGTGTTTTTCTCCCCGTAAAAGGTTGTGGCAAAAGAATGAAATAGGAAATAGAAATACAGGTGAAGAACCATGCTAACAGGGGATACAAATAGCTCTAGCTATAACTTGACGCATTTGTACCCCCTATTTGCAACAATTAAAGGACGGGAAGATGTTTATTCTTCGTGTTGTGATTTCTGGAACTCACTGGGAGTCATTCCAAATTCCTCCTTAAAGCAAGTGGTGAAATACTTCCGATTAAAATACCCCAACGTAGCGGCAACCTCTGTTACACTTTTGTCTTTATCTTCCAACATGTGTCTGGCATGCTTCATCTTGATGTTCCGGATAAAATCCAATGGAGTTCGGCCTGTTATGGCTTTCAATTTACGGGTCAAAGTAGAACGGGACATATTCATGGCATCAGCTAGAGCTGTCACATCAAAATCAGGCTCAGTAAGGTTATCTTCCACGGCTTTTACCGCTTTCTCCAATAGAAGTTTGTCCAGTTGTACAAACTCAGGTTCAGGCAAATTCACCTTACTATCCAAATAAATACGCATTTTAATCATCTCCTTGCTGTCCGCCCACATTTCATTATTCTTACGGTCCACGCGCTTCAGATAAAGATACAGACTATAACCGGATACACCCATCACTATCAATACATAGAACAAATACGCCCACCAAGTTTCATAAAAAGCAGGAAGGCGTCGGATAGTCAGTTCAGTTACCTCTTTACTCCAAAGACCATTTTCATCCGTCGCTTTCACCTGAAAAGTATAAGTGCCCTTACTCAGATGATTATAAAAAGCCGAGTTTTTTCCACCTTCCACATATACCCACGCCTTGTCCACTCCTATCAACCGATAAGCATAGCGTATCTTTGAAGCATAACGGTGGTTAAGAGAAGAAAAACTAATTTCCAAATTCTGATCATCGGGATGCAATTCTATCCGGTTAATGGAATTGCTACTCTTTCTATCTCCGAATATCAATGATTCTCCTTGCAACTTTATATCAGTTATCTTGGTCTTCACTGCACTAGCCTTTCTTTCCAACCCGTTTGATGGAGTAACCATGCAAATACCCGGAATGCCGCCCCAATAAATATTGCCATCTTTTGCTTGACAAACAGCAGTGGGAAGAAAGCGATGCAACAAGATAGAACCATCCGTGGTAAGATAGGTGCGGAACGAACCGTTACGAGGATTAAATTCTATCAGTTTCTGGTTTGTATCAATCCAAATATGATTATATGCATCAGCCACTATTTGATTCACCTGATTACCGTTCATACCACAAGCCTCATTATAACTGACCAACTTATTCTCTGAAGGATCATAAGAATAGACTCCTCCGTCACAAGTTCCCAACCACAAAATCCAATCGGGAGCAATAGACAGACAAGAGAAATTCTTGTCCAATTTGAAAGAACGAAGTTTTTCATCCGCCGTTGTCTGAAACAAACCGTTGTCTTGAGTACAAATCCATATCAACCCTTCCTTATTCTCCACGATTCCCATCACATGCCCCACATCGGGATAAACCTGTTTAATTCTTTTCTGACGGACATCATAACTGCAAAGTCCTTTGTTCAAGCCTATCCACAAGATTCCGTGCGAGTCTTCATACAATTTGGTCACCGTAGCGTTCGATTCCACCTGCCCGTTCAAATCAATAAGATCCTCCAGATACATCTCCATACCCTTACGGGTCATACCATAAACCAATCTATTCAAATCTTTTGCCACCCAAATACCGTTATTAATACGTGCTCGAGCCATCTCTCGTCCGTTATCCAAAGACAACGAAACAAGCTCGGGAAAATCCGAATAGATTTTCACTTTATCCTGCTTCAAGTCATATAACACCAACCCGGTTCTTTCTTGCATCATCCACATCATACCGTCTCCGTCATCACACAAAGCCATTACAGCCGGACTGCGGTTTACTCTGTCCGCCAAAGCGGGTAAGGCATAATCCTTGGTCATATTATCCATCAGATGTACAATGAAACTAGGACGGTCAAAGGCCGACACCCATAGACATCCCCTCCCTTTCAGAACTTCTACCAACATATGATTAACAGGCAGAAGCCCTGTCTGGAATTTCAATTGTTTTAACGTCTTATCCGGTTGTATTTGTAAGGACATGAAATCGTGCCCGGTGGTTAACCAGATATACCCCAGTTTATCATCCTGTACCAGACTAAGGATGACCCCATCCTCCTCACCGGCAGCATTGACCGGTATTTCAGAATATACAAACATAGAATCTTCAGGAGCCGAAGGGTCAAAACGCACCACACCATCCCCCCAGGTTGCCAACCAGAAGTAGTCCTGTTCATTATCCTGAACCATCACCGTAGGATTTTGTCTTCTCATCTTATCAGGATAAGGAACGAACTCGTCTTTTTCTTTGTCCAAATGATATACCCGGCCATTCCACACAGAAATAATAATCTCATGGTTGCGGCTCTCACAAAATCCGGAAATAGTAGTTCTTCCGTACTTATTCCGGAGGGGATACTCTTTGACCAACTGTCCGTTGATGTCATATTTGGCCAATATAGAACGATAGCTCAGCCACATATAGCCGTCACTGGTAGCATATAGATACATCACCGGAATATTCTTCAAACGCTCCCGGTCCATAGGATGTACACTGTAGTCCGATTTATCAAGAATATACACCCCTTTGTCTGTACCGAACCATATATTCCCCTTCTTATCCTCAGCGATACACTCCACCAAATTGTCCTCTAATAATCCCGGAGTTTCAATGTCCGAACGAAACACTTTCACATGATAACCGTCATCACGACATAATCCGTTCACCGTGCCATACCACATATATCCTTCGCTATCTCTGAATACGCGATGAATGGCATTTACCGGCAGCTGGTCAATGGTAGGGATATCTGTAATAGTTATGTTCTGAGAACACACCAAGAAGGAGAGAAAAGATAGTATAAAGGTCAATATATATTTCATTGTGCTTTCGGTTAGAATCATAGACTGCCACAAAGTTATAAAAAAGAAACCGGATACTCTAGCAAATTTTAAAATTTGCTAAAGTATCCGATAATTGCTCCACTCGCAGGTTTCCTTCTTTTGAAGCTTCCTCCTTACATCTGTGTCTTTAATTCTTTTTGGTAGCTTCTTCAGCAGTCTGTGTTTCCACCCCTACGGGAAAAGTATATCAATAACCGAAACCGGTTGCTTTTACATACACCTTATAATCTTTAATCATGCCGGGAGCTCCCTGTTCCGCACGTGGCAGAATACGGAAACCGGTCACGTTATATTCTTTGCCGAGATCTATCACCACCTGATGAGGATAAGCCGTATTATCTACCGTCTGCCAGAAAGTACTTTCTTGCAGGTCATAAATCTTGTCGGCTGTGCGGTTACCGCTACGGGTTTCCTCGCTGTCGGCATAAACAATCTTCCAGTTTTCACGAGAGATTTTCTCTCCTTTCTCATCCAACACATCAAACTCCGCAATGGCGGCAATGTTGGTATTATCAAAAGAAGACAGCCCTTCCAGACAGAAGTAACGTCCTTTCGTAACAGGAACTTTCACTTCTTGCCAACCGTTACCTGGTTTGAAAGTACCGGCAGATACCGGTGTTTCCTTCTCCAGTTTGATGGTCTGCCCCTGTTTACGATGCGTTTCAGGAACAGCCACACGAAGCATATCCAGGATAGGTTTGTTCAATCCGACGATGGTTGCCTCTTTCGGGCCTTTCAAGTCAAGAACGATGATTTCATTCACTCCTTTTTTCAGCCAGCAGCCCGGCATGAACAGGGTTTGTTGAGGACCGATTTCCCAGAAACGTCCCATGGCATGACCGTTCACCCATACCATACCTTTTCCCCAAGACTCCATGTTCAGGAACGTATCAGCCACCTTATCCAAGGTAAAAGCAGCGCGATAGTAGGCCGGAACACTTTCATCATTTTTCTCTATGCCACAGGCGGCAGACGAGTTCATATCCTGAAAGTTCCGGGAAGATACAAATTCATAATCTACGGGAAGATTATAAACAGTCCAGCCTTTCAACGTTTCGGCATTCTTACCGTTCACCAGTTCCACTTTCTCGGTAATTCCCTTGCGGTCGTGAATGGACTTGTCAAAGTTCACACGCCCCATGGCTTCCACCAATAAATCAAGCTGTGTACCGGCTTTTAATGCAGGCAGTGTAAGTTCCTGTTCTCCACCACGGCGATCCAGACGCCCCAACAGTTTCCCGTCGGCAAAAACCTGTGTCCAGTCATGCTGTTCGGTGATTTTCAGAACGGTTCCCGCTTTCACATCTTCCGGCAAATGGGTACGGTACAGGATACTTCCCCAGCCTTGGTCAAATTTCTCCATCGGCTGGATTTCCTCTGTATGCTTCGGTTCGGGCAGATTGTCAACCAACGGAGCTATTTGAATGAATTTAATGGTAGGGATTTCCATAACCGGTAAAGCTTCAGGAACTTCAGGCAATGTCTGTCCTTCGTCCAAGTAGTCCTTCAACATATCACGTAAAGCAAAATACTTGTCGGTGGTCCAGCCTGCTTCGCTGATAGGAGCGTCATAGTCATAGCTGCTGCACATAGCCGAGTAAGCCGGATTATTGGCACCGCCCCACCAGCCAAAGGTCGTTCCTCCGTGGGTCATGTACAAACTGAAAGAAATACCTTTGTCCATCATCTCTTTCAGGCCATCCACCATGATTTGTCCGTCACGGGTTTCGTGCTTGCGCCCCCAGTGATCAAACCATCCGCTCCAGAACTCGCTGCACATCAACGGAGCGTCGGGACGTACTTCTTTCAGTTTGGCAAACTGCTTGTCGATATCAGCTCCCGTACCAAAATTTATAGTCCAAAGCAAATCATCCAAACCATTATTCAGGAAATTAGAACTCCAGTCACATTGGAACAAAGGCACTTCAGTAAAGCCTGCGGCGCGTACCGTATCACGGATGGCAGACACATAGGGCTTGTCCGTGCCATACGAACCATATTCGTTTTCCACCTGCACCATGATGATGTTACCACCACGGGTAATCTGCAAATCCTGCAACTGCTTGCCCACTTCATGCATAAAGGCTCCCACGTGCTGCATATAGAAAGGATCGAGAGTACGAAGCTGCACGCTGTCGTTCTTCAGCAGCCACCAAGGCAGCCCACCCATTTCCCATTCCGCACATACATACGGACCGGGACGCACAATGACGTACATACCATGCTTCTGAGCCAATTTACAGAAAGCTGCAATATCTTTATTACCTGTAAAATCATACTTACCGGGAGTTTCCTCATGCAAATTCCAAAAGACATACAAACAAAGCGTATTCATGCCCAATGCTTTACACATTTCAATACGATGTTCCCAGTATTCACGGGGAATACGCGGATAATGCACCTCTGCCGCTTTGACCACGAACGGTTTCCCATTCAGCAGAAAGGTATTCTTACCCGCTTCGAATGTCCCGGGCTTATTGCCGGCACATCCTGCCAGCAGCAGGACCGCCAGCAACAAAGTCAGTAATTTCTTCATCTTCATTTATCTATTATTATTTTTCATTCTTATTTATCCGGATTACCGTAAATGAATAAGCCGGCAATTCATACCCGAATTTCTCGCTTACCTCTATTGTACCGGATACAGGACGAACCTGTTGGTCTGTCGGTTTTCCTGCCAAAACCGTCTTTACGGCAGTGGTGTTCATTCCTTCCAAAGAGGGGAGCTCCACTTGCGCATTCACCGCTACCGGCAGCAGATTCACCAGTTTCACGATCATATTTCCTGTCTTTCCGTCGCGAACTACCGACACGCCTATCCGTTTCTTCACCGCATCTTGTGCATTATCCAAAGTCACGGAAGAAGCGATGTATTCACTGCCCGCATTTTGTCCGTACATCTGCTGCGCATAGTAACCTACGGTGGGTTTTACCTCCGTATTATTGAAATAAATCAAATCCGGATTCCACTGGGTATGTCCCTCCTTAGCCAGTAACGGAGCGTAAGAAGTCATGGTCACCACATCGGCATTACGCTCCACGGAAGTCAGGTACAAGGCCTCGGCCAAAGCTGTTTCTATATTGTTGGGACGTCCCGGCAAATGAGCCGCATACTCTCCCAAATACACTTTCGCCTTGTTACGGTCATAACGGTCATAGAAATCCTGATTGTTGATAAACCATCCCGGGGTGTTATAATAATGTTCGTCCACCATCGGAATACCCATCTTAGTGGCGAATTTCCAGCCTTCCTCATAATCACTGCCCTCATAGAACGGACCTACCGTTCCGATAACGGTCACTTCGGGATATTTCTCCTTCACCGCATTGAAAATCATGGTGAAACGTTCTTCAAAGATATCGGTAATCAAATCCTCGTTACCAATACCGATGTACTTCAGATTGAAAGGTTTGGGATGTCCGGCTTGCGCACGCTTCTTTCCCCACACGGTCTTCTTCGCATCTCCATTCGCATATTCTATCAAATCCAGTACATCCTGCACGTACTGCGGCATTTCCTCCATCGGGATTCCGCCTTGCTGACCGCCGCAACCCAGTTCGCCTACCGAGTGATGACTGCAAGTACCCGAATTCTGACAAGGCACTCCGGCTGCCACTACAGGAACAGGTTCGGCCCCCATATCCTCGCAGAACAAAAAATATTCATGATATCCCAGACCGCGGGTCTGATGATACCCCCACAAATTGCGCAGAGGCTTGCGTTCCTCCAACGCTCCTATAGAGCCTTTCCAATCATAAATATTGTCCACACCATCTCCGTGAGCCACACATCCGCCGGGGAAACGGACAAAACGGGGATGAAGGTCCGCCAAAGTCTGTGCCAAATCGGCGCGCAGCCCGTTCTTCCTGCCTTTAAATGTATTCTGTGGGAAAAGAGAAACCATATCCAAGGCATACTTCCCAGCCATCTGCGGACAAACGGACAACACGGCATCCGCAGCATCCGCCGTTGCCGTCAGTACAGCCTTTTGTTTTTTCCACTCTGTAGATGAAACCCGAATAGCAGCCTGCGCAATCTCCTTGCCATCTTTGGTAGTCAGCCTCACAAGCACTTTTCCACCTTTCGTATCATCCAGCACTTTGGAAAACACAGAGAAGTCATACTTCTCACCTTTTTTCACGGCAATACCGTCAAAACCGTTATTCACCAAGGCAGCACCCGGGCGGTGTACCTCCAACACTGCATAATGAGCATTGTTAGCATGGATGGGACTGTCCTCACTGACAGACAGTTCCGCATCAGTACCCTGTATACTCCACGCATACGTGCTGTTCCAGTTCTTATCTCTTGCACCGTCTTTGGCAGAATATTCAAAATCACGGTTCTGAACCAGCTCCGCATAAAGTCCACCATCGGCTCCATAATTGATATCCTCAAAGAAAATACCTATCAGATGCTCACTAATAGGCTTCACCCGTCCGGCATCCACCCGGATGGTGGCAGTGACCGGTTTCAGTCCGGCAAAGCGGACGGCATCCTGTTCGGTACGCTCATTATTCTGTATATCGCGGAATTTCTTATGCTCAGCAAAACGAATCAACTGTTCTATATCCGCATAAGGTACTTTCTGCATATAACCGTTCAAGGTATCTTTATCAAGGACAATCTGCCGGGCAGTGACCAGTCGGGGCACGGCAGGCTTCTCCGCATTGACATATTGTTGAGGAGCCCACTTCAACAAGTCGGAAGAATGGGAAGTACCCCATACTTTTCCGCTGGGGGTAAGCTGCCACCGGCAATACCAACGTCCATCTTCCGCTTTTTCCAGAAGAGGTTTAATCATTCTCTTTTCCGCCCCCCAACGCCCGAAATCACATTTCAGATAGGCAAAGCCGTCGGATACACTCAGCCACTTGTCGCCATCGGGACTCCATGCGAATTTCAGTCCGCTGCGTCCCTCGTCTTCCGGATGGGCGTAAGAGAAGATGTAGACCGAATCGGGCTCATTATATACTTTTTCCACGGCAGCACAGACGGATTGGCCTGCTGCCAATGAGGCGATTGCCAGAGATAATAAGGTCTTTTTCATGGTATATGCTTTATTGTCATGTTTCTTTTATAACGTGGGAACAACCTTCCTGATGGTTCCATCCGGATTAAATTCCATACGGTCTATACATACTTCACGATGCACGCCAGGACCCTTCTCACGATCTATAAAGTTCTTATTAATACGATGATATACAATGTACCACTCATCCGTACCCGGAATTTGTAGGACTGCATTGTGCGCAGGTCCATAGATTTCCTTTGCAGGATCCTGAATCAGTACCACCGGTTTCTTAGCAACCTTTATAGGACCTAGCGGAGATTTCGACGTACCGTATGCCACATGATAGTTGGGCGAACCGGTATCATCCACCGACCACATAAAGTAGTAAAGACCATTACGATAGAACACATATGCCGCTTCACGGAAAGCGTAATCTTTCAGACTTCCTCCTTTCGGTGTCAATACGGTCAAGGTATTCTTTTTGATGGAAACCATATCCTCATTCAGTTCGGCGCCCGCCATATAACCATTGCCCCAGTACAGATAGGATTTTCCCGAAACCGGATCGGTAAACACATCCACATCAATCTGCTGTCCGTGGCCCACGGGAGATTCAGTAATAATGGGATGTCCCAAGTCTTTGAACGGACCAATGGGTGAATCGGCTACCGCCACCCCAATCTGCTTGCCGCCTCCGGCTACAGGATTACCACTGAAATAGAAGAAATATTTATAATACTTTCCATCCACCATTTTCTCTTCAATGCACGGAGCCCATGCGTTTCCATCCGCCCATGCCACCTGATCGGATTTCAAATCAAGCATCACCCCTTCATCTTTCCAGTCCTTCAGATTATCCGAAGAGAAGACACTGAAATACCATCCGCCCCATCCGGGCTGTCCGTCGGTGGTGGAATAGATATAATATTTTTTAGTCTGATGAGAATACAATATCTCGGGGTCAGCATGGAAACCTTGCAGCACGGGATTGTTGGGAATCGTCATATTGCCCATTTCCTTTGAAGGCCATTTGTCGGTGATGCGCTTCAACTCGGCACGGGTAATGGGGATGATAGTTCCGTGACGCGGATGAAAATTCATCTTCACCTCACTGTCTATCACTTTAAAGTTTTTCAAATCGGTCGTTTCGGTAAACTGGTATTTACCTTTCATATAGACATCATACATCAAGATGTATTTATTCTGACCTATCAGTTTGAAAGTTCCCGCACCTTCCACCGCTTCCGGGGTCTGCTGCTTGTAGTCGGGTTCTTCCTCCCATTGTCCCGAAGTCAGTGAACGGGTAGTTGCTACCCGGATGCCGTTTCCATGTCCTTCGGTTTTATAAAACAGGTGGTAGATTCCATCTTTATATACGATATCACCGTCTATGCAAGATTTCTTGTTTTCAGGGATGAAAAGCGGTTTCG